>Ga0105047_10000267_pt1 | contig 82488 bp, 84 predicted proteins | sample MAT04_FD_78384 | JGI IMG/M metagenome (GOLD analysis project Ga0105047, IMG submission 78384) | Freshwater microbial communities from Lake Fryxell liftoff mats and glacier meltwater in Antarctica - MAT-04 (megahit assembly) | ecosystem: Environmental > Aquatic > Freshwater > Ice > Liftoff... | reverse complement strand
TTTAGTGGTCTACGGAATGAATGACCTTGGCCAGAACACACGTACAAGAGGTGGTACTACAAAGACACAGCAGCAGAGCTCATCCGGAGGTGGAGGACTTAAAAAACTTGGTAGTTTCTTTAAAAATCTGTTACCCTAAGATATAGGAATTATCTACTAGCGCAATGTTAATCAAACCTCAGACCAGTAATTTGGCAAAAATTAGAGTTGTTGGAGTGGGCGGCGGTGGCTGTAATGCTGTAAACAACATGATTGCCAACTACCATATAGATGGCGTTGAATTCATTGCTGTAAATACAGATGCCCAGGCATTAGCCAACTCTAGCGCAGAAGTTAAGCTTCGCATTGGCGAAGATATTACTCGTGGTCTAGGATCTGGTGGAAACCCTACTATTGGTAAGAAATCGGCAGAAGAGAGTATAGATATTCTGCACGAGCATTTAGCTGGTAGCGATATGGTGTTCATTACTGCCGGAATGGGTGGTGGCACAGGTACAGGAGCTTCTCCTGTAATTGCCGGAATTGCTAAAAATCTTGGTGCACTTACTGTTGGTATTGTTACCAAGCCTTTCCGTTTTGAAGGAAAGAAGCGTATGGAAACAGGTTTAAAGGGAATTGAAGACCTACGAGATAAAGTAGACACACTTATTGTTGTGCCAAATCAGAAGCTATTAGATGTTATAGACAAAAACATTTCCTTCCTAGACGCTATGCGCCAAGTAGACGATGTTCTTGCTCAGGCTGTGCGCAGTATTTCTCAACTTATTACTCAGGCTGGTTTAATTAACGTAGACTTTGCAGACGTAAAGTCTGTAATGCAAGACGCAGGAACCGCTTTGATGGGTATGGGTAATGCAAAAGGAGAAAATAGGGCACAAATGGCTGCTCAGATGGCAATTTCTAGCCCACTGTTAGAGGTTTCTATAGATGGAGCTAAAGGCGTATTGTTTAACGTAATTGGTGGTGCAGACTTGGGAATGTTCGAAGTAGACCAGGCCGCTCAGTTTATTGCTAATAGTGTAGACCCAGATGCAAACATTATTTTTGGTGCCACTATAGACGCGAACCTAAAAGACGAGTTGCAAATTACTGTCTTGGCCACTGGTTTTGACAACGATATTCAAAATGCAGTGCTTACAGACACAGTTTCTTCTTTACCTGCAAGACAGCAAAATACTGGCTTTAACGGCAGTATGAATATGATTGGTGGTGGAATTACCAACAGTGGTGGCAGCATGGCCGGGTTACCTCCTAAACGCACTAGTTTTGGTGGTGCTCCAACCGGAAAGCCAGTTGCAAACGATTTTGATAATGGTTTTGATGATTCAGGTTCTGCTCGTGCAGAAGATAACGATGGTTACGAGCAAAGTCAGACTAGAATGCGCAAGCCAGGTGCAGCAGCAAACGATGATGACGGCGAATCTGCATTAGAAACTCCAAGCTTCTTGCGCCGCAAAAGAAACTACTAAAATATTCCGGGATTTAATAAGAAATTCATAACTTTGAAAGAAGTTAGTGCTGCGTGGTCGGCACTAACGAGAAACTACACGTAACGTGATTCGCCGTCAATGACTGGGGCCGGCTCAACCTGGATAACGCCATCGCGACCGTCCTGAGGGGCGGTGATGCTCAGAACCTTAACCAGAGTAAATGCGGCTAAGAACGTTTCGCCAAGACTGACCGGTTGTACATCAGTGAAACGTCAATTTCTTGGCCATCCATTCGAATTGAGTATCGCATGTTTTTTCTCCTTTGAATCTCTACAAAAAGAACAGGTTCCACATACCTATTTCTTAACGGGTAGGAGTATAGCATAAAAAAGAGGTGCTACGGAAAATTCCGCAACACCTTGTATTTCGGGGCACTAGTCTGCAACGGTATAAGTCTCGGTGGTCTTAGAAACTAGGACTGCTGTTACTTTATTCCCTTGCAAGTCGGTATACTCAAAATGATCGCCTGGTTTTACAAACACATCACTGGTGGTTCCAATTCTATTCCCAGCTTTGTTGTAGACATTTATCATGACCATATCTCCTTTAGATAGTAAAAGTGCCGCATAGGACGCGGCACTTAAGATGACTGTTTTTCAGCCTTAAGGATACTCTCCCTAAGAAACTTTGTAGACGAAGTCTAACTTGAGAGTTTTGTTGGTTTTGTCTGTACTACAGCATTTTGTGGGGGAATAACTGTTAAAGTTTTTCCCTCTTCCCATGTTTCCGAAACTTCAAATCCACCCTCAATAATATCACCTACAAGTGGTGGTTTCTCCAAGGGCACAGCTCCATAGTAGTTATTGGATCCGTCGTAAAGATGGTATTCCATATATCCTCCTGCTAGTTTTTCTCTTGTACTGCGGTAATTGTTTTGGCGTCGTGGTTCGTTTTAACTCCTTTGTAGTATTTTCCGTCAATGAAGATTTCCGCACCACGCCGTGGCAGGTTAAGCAGAGTAAAGACAAAAGGTCCGATGTCTTTGCCACCAACAATGACTCTGTATTCAACCGGTCCGGTCTTTAGCCATACCCGGTGCTCTACATGATCAATGCTTTGTATTGGTTGGGAAGTGCTGCCAATATGTACGTTGCCAGTTTCCTTGGGAAGACTACTATTGGGGTAATTTTTCCAAAGCAAAAAGGTACCTGTGTTGTCGTAAATTGCATAGCGCTGTCTCTCTATGAAGTGCATTTCTACCTCCTGTTGCGAATTCTTTCTACGTTTGCAGTGAGAGTCCTTTTTTTGTGATTGGCGACGCCTCCTTTGTAATTAACGCCACCAATTATAATGAGGGCACCTCTTTTAGCAATGTTGATAAGATCGAAAGTGTAGCCCCCAATGTCTTTACCATCTACAAGTACCCTGTATTCTTCGGGTCCTGTAGCCAATATCACTTTACGACTTATGTGATCAACGCTGGCAATTGGCTGATCGTGGTGGTTTATTCTTACCTTCTGTTTAGTTGTGGGAAGATTATTCTGCGTGTATCTATTGAATTGCAGAAAACTTCCTGTGTTGTCGCAAATTGCGTATTCATAGCGATTAGGATAGGACATTCTCCTCCTTACTTTGGTGGTGGGATTACCTTTACGGTAATGACTTTGGTTTCGTGATTTACCTCAATGATTCTACTGTTTCCTTCTTGGATGATGTCATCCACTTTGGGAACGGAATAGTACATAATCGACACTTTTCCGACAGTATAGGCTTTGGGGTGAAAGTAATTAAGCTGAATTGAGTTTGAAACGTAATCAATTTTCTTAATTCTGTGCATCTTTCCCGCAAAACTAATTTGGCTTAAGACACTAACTGGTAACTCTGGATGATAATCTTCTACCAGTACCTCGTTTACAATGTCATAAAGGGTATATCCGGTTTTAGGCATTTAATTCTCCTTTTTAATTTACTCAAAGAAAGCTCTCTTATGAGCATTTTTCTTCACGGCAAGAGTATAGCAGAGTAGGGGTCTAGTAAGAAGTGCCGCGTGTGGTCGCGGCACTGAAGAAACGAGAATCTTTATTTGTTTGAGGGTTTTTGTACCCAAATTTTATGGTTTGTATGGTCAACCTTTGTAACCACTAATCCATTCGAACTGAACAAAACTTGCCCCACCGTTGGCAGGTTGTTTTTATTGAATGGATCGCAAGAAACACTGCCATCAGTGTAAATCGTTTCATAGGTTACTGTAGTGTCTGGAATGCTAACTAACAGAATGTCGTCATTCCACTCTTTAACGAGTAATGACGCTCCATTGTAGTTAATTGTAGTATCGATTCCGGGCGCATTATCAAACCACAGAGGACCAATGAAGTTTTCGTCTGTTTTTGTGCCATTATAGAGCCAGTAGTACATTCTTCACCTCACTTTTGAATTTTCACGAAAAACTAGAGTTTTCCACAATCTAGTTTATTCACTTGGGGAGTATAACAGAGAAGATTTTATTCCTCTAGTTTGGCGGTTGCTACAAAGCGTTTAGAGTTGTTGCCGTTAGGGTAGCAAGTAAAGAGAGTAAGGGTTTTTTGACCTTTATTGCCCTCTAAAATGCTTAAATCGTTGGCGTTAACAATTTTTCCGCGAGTAAATTTGTATTTATATTCTTTACCTTCTAATTTCACGATAATTTCAGCTCCGTAGCGTAGCTCGCTAAGGCGTGAAAATGAGGCTGCAGGGTCTTTCGTTCGGTCGTAATAGTCTCCGTCGGCACTATGTCCGTAAATAACGCTATTGTAGGTGTCTAGGTCTGTAAAGGGCAAAGATGTGCCCTCGAAGTGTCCTACAGCATCTGTAAGTTCTCGTCTGTAAACTTCTTCAACACTGCTATCTACATTGCCTTTTACTTTTAGATCTTTTATTCCCAAAGAAGGAATGCTTAAACTAAAATTCCCAGAATAATCTTGACTTTTTTTATCATTAAAGAGCAACTTTTGCTCTTGAGCAGAATTTTTAAGTTCTGCAAAATACTTGGCACCAGGATTGGAGTAGCTTTGTTTTGCCTCGATATAAGAACCTGCTACCAAGGCTCCTCCTCCTTGGTCAAAATAACCAGTTTTATCTTGCACTGTTTGTACCACGGTTGGCCATACCTGCTTGTAGATAATGAATGCGCCTGCAGCTATTAAAAGTGTAGGAATAATAGAGGCAGCAAGCTTAGAAGTTGTCATTAACTTATGAAAATCGTTGCGGGCACCCACCATAACATCCCACATAGTGACCTTTTTCTTTGAAGTGGCTGTAAAAGAATCCTGATGTTTAAGGATATACTTTCCGGGTTCTAACTTTACGTCGGCTTTGCGATAAGAATATAAGGGCATAACTTAGTATAGCAACTAGTTTTAACTAGCTTGTTTAGAGAAAATAATTAGATTGTTTTTCTCTATATAGTTTTTACTCAAAATATTCATAACAATAGAAAAAATAACTGCAGATATACAACAGATAGCAAAGATACCAAGTGTTATAAAAATGCTTATTTTAAGGTCTTTGTTAATGCGAGGTTTTTCCATATTTACTAATAAATTGGTGTGCCATTATTGGCATTATTTTCGTCGTATCTTTGTTGAATAGAAGAGACCATGGCGCAAATTGCCACAACGCTAATTGCCGTTACAAAGCAAATTATTAGTGCTTTAAAAGCCTTTTCTTGGTTTGTAAGCGGTTTTTTCTTTGGCATTTTCTAAACTAACACAAATAACTATTATTTTCCCCTTATGTTACTTTAAGGATTCAATAATTGTGCGAACTTCTCCACCAGGTTGTAGTGAAGCTTTAGTAACACCCATAACTGTTATATCCAAATTCTTTACTTCAGATGCTGCGCCAGAAGGCAAGTTGTAACAAGTCATGTCAACAAGATCTTCGCTGATGTATGTAGAAGTATCACAGGTAATTGCTTTACCATTAATTGTTAAATCTAATGTACCTGGTGTAGTCTCATCTATTCCAGGATTTCCTTGAAGGTCACCGGCGGCAGAAATAGAAACTGCCCACTTACCTTCTAAATCCATTGTATAGAGAGGCATTTTTACTGTTGTCCTAGAAGTGTTTTTTAAGTTTTCTTCCATACCTACACTGGTATCTATTACGTAGCTGTCATTCTTAACTGTCCAGCTAATTGGCAAAGTAACTGTAAGGCCAGCATCTGTTAATGTCTCTGTCTTGGTTGTTTTGTTTCCGGCACCTACTGGAGTTGTTGCTGAAGAGGGCACTGCTGCAGGAGTGTAATCTGTGCTCTGCAAAATTTTAGGGTTTGCTGCTAAACCTAAAGTTGTTAAGAATGGTAATCCAAAAAGTACGCCACAACAGATACAAATAACAAGTAATACTCCAACAATAATTGCAATTATTAGGCCTGTTTTTGATTTTTTAGTAGCAGGAGTAGTAGAAGAGGTGGTTGTTACTGGGGTTGATTTTTCTGAAACTGGAGTTACAGGCACATCTTTTGTAGTTTCCATGAGGAAAATTTTCTAATAAAATTAGTAATTCTAAGCTTAGTTTAAGTAATTCGGGCCTTGCTGTCTAATGGTAAAATACAGCAGGTAAACAACTGAACTGTAATTTTGTACTAATTCATGTAAAATTACGGCTAGTATTGCGTTAAAAGAGATATTCAAAGCAATAGCGGCATTTACCGCAGCAATTGGCTAGCAAATGAGACTAAGCCATAAATTCGAATACGGATCGCGAAATTTAGTAGGATCTACAAAAGTATTCGAGCAATAGTGTGAAAATTAATGTTTCTCATTTAAATTCACTAGAACGTGCTATTTATGGCTATATCACCTGAAGAAAAGAAAAAGGTGTCCGAACTTGTACGTGTAGGTTTGGCACAAGGCTACCTTACACAAGAAGAAATTCTAGAACAATTTCCAGAAATTGAAGAAAACTTGCCATTACTAGACTTTATTGTTGGTCAGTTGCAAGATAACGAAATTGAAATTATCGACCCAGAAGAAGGCGAAGCTGCCGAAGAGGTTGCTGCTCCTGTAGTTGTGGCTCCTAGCCCAGGAAGTATGACTTTCGAGCAGAAAATTGCAATTTTAAAGAAAATTCGTTCTCATGTTTCAACCGATCCTATTCGTGCATATTTGCATGAAATTGGCCGTATTCCTCTATTAAATTCTAAAGAAGAAGTAGAGCTTGCCAAGAGAATTGAAGCAGGAGACAAAGAAGCGTTCGATTTACTAACAACAGCAAACTTACGTTTGGTTGTATCGATTGCCAAGAAATATGCCAAAAGAGGTTTAGACTTGCTGGATTTAATTCAGGAAGGAAACATTGGTTTAATGCGTGCTGTAGAAAAATTTGAATACCGCAAGGGCTTTAAGTTTTCTACTTATGCTACTTGGTGGATTCGTCAGGCTATAACTCGTGCAATTGCCGACCAGGCCAGAACTATTCGTGTGCCTGTGCATATGATTGAAACTATTAATAAGTTAAGTAAGGTTAGCTCAGATTTATCTGCAAAATTGGGTAGAAGACCAAAACCAGAAGAAATTGCCGAAAAGATGGAAATTACTGTAGACAAAGTTCACGAAATTATTAAGATTGCTCAAAGACCATCTTCTTTAGAAGCTCCAATTGGAGAAGAAAAAGACAGTAAACTTGGCGATATTATTCCAGACGAATACTCATCATCGCCTCAGGATATTGCTACTTGGTCGTATTTGAAGAAACAAATTAATCAATTAATGTCTGGTCTTACAGATCGAGAACGCAAAGTATTAGAATTACGCTTTGGTCTTAAAGATGGCGTTGCTAGAACTTTAGAAGAAGTTGGTCACGAATTTAGAGTTACCCGCGAACGTATTAGACAAATTGAGTCTAAGGCGCTAAAACGTCTAAAGAACGACGACTTTGCTCAGGCTCTAAAAGATTATTTAAAGTAAATTTGTGTGTGCTACTGGGCGGAATTTTTCGAAATTCCGCCCCTCGTAGTAGAATAAGGTAAGTTTAGTGTTGAAAATTGTGTTCCAGGAAAGAGTGAAGCAGGGTGAAATTCCCTCACAGTGCCGCTACGGTTACAGTCCGATCCCACCTGGATTTAATTTCTCGAGCAAGAAGGATAACTCTCCCGCTTGGAGAGTTTTTTATGGCAAATACAACTAGCAATTTCGCCCAATTAGAAACAGAAGAACTGCTGTTTGCCGAACGCGCGCGTGCCTTCGCAGAGCTATCTTCTAGCGAGGCAATAAATTATCTGGGTGGAAAAGAATATTACAACCAAGTTGTTGGTGAAATTTTTACTGGCCAAGAAGGGTTGTATTCTGAAGAAGTAATTAATTTACTCAAAAAGAATTTGCCTGTGCGAGGAAACCCGGTAAATTACCTGGCTGGTGTTCTTTCTGCAGACTTAAAGGTTGGATTGGATAGCTATTTACCAGATGTTCTGCATTCTGCATCTGCAGAAGTACGTCAAAATATTTTTACCTCTTTAAGCGAGCATTTGCGTGCCAAAACAGAATGCAATTTTTCATATAACTTAGATTGGAGACTAGACGAGCAAGGCAACAAAGAAGCCTATGGCATTTATGGGTCTATGCGCAAAGTTTTTACAAATGCTGTGTACGACCAAACGGGGCAGGTACCTGAATTTGAGAAGGAGCGAAATGCCAACAATCTGAAATTTTATGAAAAATTAGAAGCTGCGGCAAATACAGATAAAGTTTTGGTAGAGTTTAGTCCTTCACCAGAACTTACGCAGGATTCCGTAGAGAGGGGTTATCAGGGCGATGATGCGTTGTTTGTATACAAACGTAGTGCCGATGGCCAACAAGAAGAAGTTACTCAACACTGGTTTAAGGGCAGTGGAGTGGGAGATTACGAAGATCTGGTTACAGAATTAATTGCCTTGGCAGATGGCCAAAATGAGCAGCAACTGACAGAGTTAAATACTTTGGCCGTAAAATTTGCAGAAGGTAAGGCAACTCCAGGGGAAATAATGAAAATTTCAGGAGTATTTAATGATTCGCAGTTAAGCTCTATTATGGCTTTTGCAGAAAGAGGCAAAGCTAAACAACCTATATTAGAACCTACGCAAAAAGAACTTCTGTCTAAGTATCTAGAGACAAATATGCAGGGAGCGGTAGACAAAAAGCTAATGCCAAAGCTATTTGAGATTGCCACGCATGTACGTAAAAATCTTTCTGCGGGTGCAAAGGAATTGGGAACCGGGTTTGTGCAAGAAGTGCAAATGGCGCTTAGTAACTTAATGAACCTTTTAGACGCTACGCAGCTGCAATATTTATATTTTGCACGCGATGTAGTAGGTGTGCCACAAGTCTTACTAGAGCAGTTATTGCCGGCAGAAAAGTATCCTAGCGCTGGAACAGACTATAAGCAGTTCTCTTCTGCAGGAATGGAAGAGCAACTGCAAATGGTGGCAGATACAGGATATCAAATGGTTGGCTGTGGTATTGGCCGCAGTGCAAATTCTACAGATGGCGGCAGTAATGCAGGCTCATTTGGCTATTGGGGCAAGTTTGGTAGAGTAGATCCAGCTCAATACTCAATACAACTTATGGGAATGTTAACCAATCCAAGGTTAAAAGATTATGCAGAGAAATATGTCTTTGTTTGTAGTTTTTGTGAAACAATGCACAGTATAGACACAGAGAAGGGAATCTTTGTTGAAAAATGTTCACACTGTGGAGCAGATGCTCGTTGTTAAGCAAATTTTTGTAACCAAGTGCATAATAAACTAGTGAAGATACGCAAAATTTTTTATACTCAGAAGATGCTTCCACAAAAACAGACACCAAAATTACCAAAACTTTTCTCTATTCTTACAGCCATAACCTTAATTACTGGCGTGGCAGTTACTCCTGTAGTTTTTAATGCTGCTGTAATTCATGCAGAAGCTGCAGACAATCTTACGTTGCCGGCACCAGACAACTTTTCTATAGATCTTTATGATACTTCAGATGTAATTTTGTTGTGGAACGAGAATTCCGAGAGCGGAATAGAAGAGTATATTGTTTTCCGAACAGATACAGCCGCTGCGCCAAAAGAAATTGCCAGAGTATCTGCAGGAAGTACTTCATATATAGATACCACTACAGAAGTTGGAAAGACTTATACCTATCGTGTACAAACTTATGCTAAAGGTAAGTTTGGTAGCGATTCCGAGACGAAATCTATTGTTGTAACAGGCAAGGAAACTGTTGTTTCTTTACCTGTAGTAGACGGTGTAGTGAAATTACCAGAAATCGCTGGTTCTTCTGTGTTGTTGCAAAACTTTAAGGCTTGGCTAGGTGGGTTATCTTCTGAAAATTTCATGATTTTCATAGTTGGTGTAAATCTTGGTTTAATTCTGTTAATGGCAGCTATCTACTTTACGGTAAGAGATAAAATTAAGAGCAAGACTGCAGAAGATAAATTCAATCTAAAGCATGAAAAAGAAATTCTGGGCGGAAATACTAAAAGAACTTTGCGTCAGAGTATGAATAATCAAGCTAAAAAATCTTCTGATTCATTAGAAAATTTACATACCCCAATTATGCAAAAGCTTCGCAACGATTCAAAAGACACCGCTACTAATAATGGCGGAGTAGTTAGGGTACAAAAGCCAAACTCTGTTGCAGCAGCACCTGTTAAACCTAGGAATTCGGTAATTATTCCTGTAGGCATGACAAGTAAAGATAATTTTAGAAATGCAGAACTAGAAGCAGACTTAGAAGACTTAACGGTAGATTTAAAGAACGGTAAGCCAGATAAAAATATTGTGGCTGCTGCTACCGAAAAATACTTCGATGCCAAAGCAAAGAAAATTCGTGAGTGGGGAATTGAAGTAAACGATAACCCAAAGGAATAATTATTCTAGCTAGTTAAGTATAAAGTAATTGCCAGGCTTTTCTCCTAAGCTTCTTACCCTGTCTTGTGTAGCAGGAATTCCTACTAGAACTAGGTAAACCAAATAAATTGCCAGCACTATTGCACTGGCAATTATTGTATCCATTACACTTTTTAATAGTTTTTTACTAATAGAAAGCTTCATTAATTCTTAGTATTTTCTTTAACTACCTCGCCCGAAATCTCTTTTCTTAATGGGCTAAATCTTTGATTATAAGCTCCTACAACAGTAATAAAGCCCACTGCAATAAGTGGACCGTAAAGCAAGCCACCAATTCCATAGATAAATATTCCACCAATTACGCTTATTAAAGATAGTAGTGGGTGAATTTTATTGCTGCCCTGAGTAATTCTTGGGCGCACAAATGTGTCTATACCGTTCATTACAACAATGCTACAAATTGCTAATAAGATTGCGCCCGGAATATTGCCGGTTAAAATCATTAGAATTACAGCTGGCACCCAGACAATCTGAGAACCACCAGGCAATAAACTACTTAAGAAAGTAATTACAAATACCAATCCTAAAGGTTCAACTCCAAAAATAGCAAACAGTAGAGTAAGCGCTAAGCCGTGTACAAAGGCCACAGTAAAACTTCCTTTAATGACAGATTTTCCTGTGTCTATAAACTCTTCGTAAAGTAATAATTCTAGTTCGTCGCTTAGTGGAACATAGCGAGTAATAACTTCTGGAATTTTGTGGTAATCTTTAAAAAGCAAACCTAAAGCTATAACTAACACAATAAATTGTACAAATAAGCCACCAATATTCGAAAGTACGCCCACTAATACGTTAGAAGAAGCACCAGCTGCATTTGTTATTAACCCAATAATAGAATTTGTTAAGCCGGTAAGATCTACGTTTATGTTGTAGCTTTTTAAGAAACCGCTAATTCTGCCGTTACTAATTAATCCTTCTAGACCTGGTCTAATAGTTTCGTTAAAGAAAGTAATCATTTGTGGTGCGTAACTAGCAATTTCTCCGGTAACCATAAGCACAATAATAAGTAGAGGAATAACTACCACCAAGAGTACCCCAAGTGTGCATACTGCAGAGGCTAGGCCTTTGCTAAATTTTAGGTCTTTTACTAAGTAGTTATAAGGGCTCTGGAACAATGCTACTAAAATAACTGCTAATAAAAGAGTAGTGATAAATGGAGTTGCCAAATTAAAAATTAGCACAAATAGAACGAGCGTAAGTGCTACTAAATAAATGTCTTTGAGGAAGCTAGAGTTAAGTTTCATTAGGAAAATTATCTCACAATTGTGCTAAGCTAGGGATATGTCCCCGCATAATAAGAAAAAAAACTCTTCAGGAGTTGAAAATACAGGGCTAAAATTCGATTTTAAGGGCAGTCATTTGCTTGGGGTAATACTTACTTACACATTCGTTTTGCTTCTTCCTGCCGCAGCTTTTCGGTACTGGGATGTTAATTATAATAAAAAAGTTAACGCACCCTTTGCCCAAGAAATAGTTAACCCATTTACAGCAAATACAGCCACAAACTCTGGCCAAGTAGCTGGAGTAGAGGTACAAGTTCCCCTAGATGAATCTGCAAATGAAAGCTATCTTAATCAGGAAATTAGTGCAGATGCCACCTCTGGCGAAGAAGTTAAATCTGCAACCACTGGTCAAGTTGCAGGTGTTTCTACCAACTCGTCTAGCAATACTATTGCCAATAACTCACTTATTCTTGGGTTGCCTCTTGGCTATATTTTAATTGCTGTAGGTGCCGTTTTTTTGACTTTTCCACTGTTATACCTATTTAAGAGCAAGGAGCAGTAAATGCCTCTTTATAAGAAAGCTGCTATTTTCTTACTGAGTCTAAACCTTTTCCTATTGGTTATTTGGGGAATTAGCGTAAATTGGCGTCAGCGCTTTGTTTCGTTGGCAACCGAAAAAGATCAGGTGGTTGCTACACATCTAGAAGAGATAGCCAATAAAGAAGCAGCTTTGGCAGATGCAGATTTGCAATTAGAGATTTTCAAGAATCAGGCAGAGCAGCTAGATGCCAAGGTGGCAGGGCTAAGCACTCAGTTAAGCGATGTAAGTAGCGAACTTTCAAGTTACAAACTTAATGGAAAATTTCCGATGGTTGTTCCTACTTCTGGCGAAATTGTTACCTTTGGAGGCAGTTATGCTGGCAACATGAAAGGAATTCAACATTTTGGAATTGATATTTGGTCGAAGCGCGAAAATAATGGCATGTTTGCAAATCACCGTGGAAATCCTGTTTATGCAGCTTGTAGCGGCAGAGTTGTAAAAGTTATTCCAGAGAATGGCCAAGTATTAATTGAATGTGACAATATCTCTCGCGATTATTTCCTGCCAGACTATGACGATGTAATTACAGAGTATGGTCATATGGGAAACGGAGTTACAAAAGAATTATTCTTCGATTTAAAAGTTGGCCAAAGAGTTAATAGAGGAGAGCAGATTGGTACCCAAGGAGACTTAAGCAGTTATTTCCCAGAAATGCGTAACGTACATTTACACTTCTCTATTTATAAGGGCAAGGTTACTTATCCGTGGAATAAAAATGGAGGCGGACCATACAACCCTTGCGTCTATATTGGTGGCAATTGCGGCATGGTAGGCCAGAAATTTAAGGCCTTAGATAATCTTTAGATAACTGTTTTAGTTATCTTAAATACTTCTGAATATTTGCCTGGTGTTCTTCGTAGGTCTTGGCTGTGTAAAGATTGCCGTCTAGACCATGCAAGTAATAGTCAAAGACGCTGGCTGGTGTGTTCCAAGTACCTTCCATAACGTCTGCAGTAGTATTACTAATTGGGGTAATAGGCAGGCCGGTATTAAGACGAGTATTATATTTGGTATTTACAGCAAGTTCTCTAGCGTTTGGCTCTGGGCTCCAGCGCTTATATGGGTATAGAACTGTGGCATCTGCTCCTAGCATTGAACCCGAATTTAAGCGACGAATAAGAATGCCAGAAATTTCATCGTATTCGCCCGGATTTGCTTCGCGCGCAACTATAGAGGCAAGTGTTAGGTATTGGTAATAAGTGTATTTCTGAGCTACAGGAAGATCTTTGGTCTTGGTAATAAAGTTTTCTAACAATACATTAATAATTTCTGTAGGCTTTAAGGTAACGTAGAAATCGTAGGTGTCTGGGTATAAGAAACCTTCAAGCGGTTTGCCTGTTGGTTTATTTTTAGCTAAAAAGGCATCGGTTTCTGCTCCAAATTTGTATTTATCTGGGTTATTAACAATGTCTGTAAGTTGATCTTCAATATCTGCAGGAACTTCTGGCGATTGAGAAGACTTAAGACCTAAAGCCAATATTGTTACAACTTCATCTGAACGTAGATTTTCTGGTACGCGCACTTTAACATGGTCTGCCTCTAAAACTTCGGCAGCAATTTTACTTACAACAGAGTCTAAAGATTCTGTGTTTTTAAATTGATAAGTTCCAGCTTGTAGCTTTCCTCTGTTGCCAGAGTATTGCACATAACCTTGAAAGAGTAGTGAATTCTCGATAACTTTTTTCTCTACCAATAAATCTGCAATATTGGCAGTAGATTGACCTTGAGGAATAACCACAGTAATAGTTTCTCCGCTGCCAGCTCTTTCGCCGTGTACAAGATTGTTTACGTAGTTTTGAGCAAAGAAAACACCAGTGCCGCAAAGCAAAGCTATTATAAGAATGAAGACAAACATTGGTCCAGCAGAACCTTTTTTATTGGAGCGCCCTGAATATTGTGGTTGTGAAGTTTTTTGCATGTTTAAAAATTTTAAGCTAAATTCCTGTACGTTGCCAGTCTAGAAAGGCCTGTAAAATATGCGCTGCAGCGTAGGCATCGCCCAATTCATGTTTTTGTTTTTTACTTAAGCCCATGTTGCTTTGCTTGGTAGATAAGTATTCTGGGTAGTAGCGAATACTTTCTAATACAGAGCGTACACTAGATTGTAAATTTTCTTTTAATAAAGATTTTACAAACGACTCTACTGCCTTTTTTGTGGCCATAGATTTATCGTTTTCGGCACCATCGGCGGCTAGAGGTATTCCGCACACAATTAACTGTACCTGCCACTTCTGAAATAGTTCTAAAAATTGAGCAGGATTTTGCTTAATGTCTTTAAGCCTAAAAACAGCTAAGGGGGTAGCTACCACACCGTCGCCATCGCTAACTGCAACACCAATATTCGCTTCTCCCCAGTCTAGTGCAAGTGTTGTCATATATAGTACTTCCGCATATAATCAGCAAGAAGTAACTAATTTTAACAGAGGAGTGTAAGAAAAGCGGGGATAAGAAATTAGCAAAGAGTATTTTTGGAATCAGTTCAATTGATTTAATAGTAATTTTTGCTAATTTCTTCTCAATTTTCCCTTACAAAATATCTGAATGGCAAATACTTTATCATTGCCGACTCCAAGCAAAGAAGTTTTTAACTTTCTTGGCCAGGATTTAACTTTTGAGTTTAATAAACTCGCATTTAGGGCAGACGCTGCTCTTACAATTACTAAAGGCGAAACTGTCGTTTTTGTAACTGTAGGCACAGATAAAAAACCAATCGATGCAGATTTTGTTCCCCTTTCTATAGAGTACCTAGAAAAGTACTACGCAGGTGGAATTATCAGTAGCTCAAGATTTGTAAAACGCGAAATGCGTCCTTCCGACTCTGCCGTTTTAAAGGCACGTTTGGTAGATCATGCAGTGCGTTCATTGTTTCCAAAATCATGGCGTAAGCCAGTAAGCGTAATTATTACAGTAATGGCTTATGACGGAATTAATGACCCAGAACAGTTGGCCGTTATTGGAGCATCTACGGCTTTAATGATTTCCTCGGTTCCATTTAATGGTCCTTCTGCAAGTATTAAAGCTGGCTTAGACCACGAAGGTAACTACGTATGGGCACCAACAGTGGCTCAGGAAGAAGAATTATTAATGGATATGAGCGTTTCTATTGTTAATGACAGAATTCTAAACATTGAAGGCTGGGCCGACGAAGTACAAGAAGACAAAATTATTGGCATGATGGAAGAAGCTGTTGTAAAACTACAGCCTATGCTTCAGTTCCAGAAAGACTTAGCTGCAAAATACGGCAAAGCAAAACAGGAATACGCAGAAATTCCAGCACCAGAAGCTCTTATTAATAAGATTAAAGAGAATCATAGTGCAGAAATTCAAGAAGCATTGTTAGATAAAGAAGATAGACAGACAAAAATGTCTAGCCTAAAGCAAGAAATTGCTAAAGAAATGGCCAATGAAATTAGGCCAGAAGCTGAAGAAGCATATACTTCTCAGGATATCGACAGTGCAGTAGAATACGTAGCTCGCAAAATAGTGCGCAAAATGGCTCTAGAAGGTGAACAAAGAACATCTGGCAGAGCATTAGACGAAATCCGTGAATTAAGAGTAGAAGTTGGAGTTTTACCTAGAGTTCACGGTTCAGCCTTATTCTCTAGAGGAATTACACAATGTTTATCTATTCTTACTTTAGGTTCGGCAAGAGTAGCTCAGACCCTAGAAAGTTTTGAAGGAGAAGAGATTAAGGCATTTATGCACCACTATAATTCTCCTAACTATTCTTATGGAGATGCTGGTCGTTACTCTTACTACCCAGGAAGACGCGAAATTGGTCATGGAAATATTGGAGAAAATGCACTAAGAAAAATGGTGCCAAGTACAACAGATTTCCCTTACACAATTCGTATGAACTCTGAAATTATGAGCTCAAACGGTTCTACTTCTATGGCTGCAACATGTGCATCGTGTTTGGCTTTACTAGACGGTGGAGTTCCAATTAAGAATTTGGTTGCTGGTATTGCCTTAGGTTTGGTTACAGACGATAGCAACCTAGAAAACTATAAGTTATTTGTAGACATGGAAGACGTAGAAGATTTCTACGGAGACATGGACTTTAAAGTAACTGGTAGCGAACGTGGTGTAACAGCTATTCAGTTGGACAACAAGCTAATGGGAGTTCCAGTTAGTATTCTTGCTGCAGCTTTTGCAAAATCTAAAGGAGCCAGACTGCAAATTTTGGATGCTATGAAAGCAGTTATCGCTGCTCCTAGAGCAGACTTAAGCAAGTATGCTCCTAAAGTAGAGATTATTCAGATTAAGCAGGATCAAATTGGAGAACTTATTGGACCGGGTGGCAAAGTTATTAAAGGAATTATTGAGCAGTGTAATGGTCAGGCAGAAATTAATATCGAGGAAGACGGCAGAGTTGTTATTATGGCTGTCGACCCAGAGATGCGTGCCAAAGCTGTAGCATTGGTTAAAGAAATTGTTCAGGAAGCCGAAATTGGAATGACCTACGACGGTGAAGTAGATAAAGTAATGGAATACGGTGTTTTCGTAGACGTAACTCCAAAAATTTCAGGACTTGTTCATGTTTCTGAATTGGCAAATGATTTTGTAAAGGACGTAAACAGTCTTTACAAACAAGGAGACAAAGTTCGTGTAAAAGTTGTTGGCAAAGACAACTTGGGCAGACTAAAGTTCTCAATCAAGCAAGCAGATAAATAGAGACTAGGAAGGGCGGCTTTGCGAAGGAAAATTTCGCAAAGCCGCTACTCGTACTCTTTATAACTGCTTAGGTCTCTCCAAAGTATCTAAATAAATACTAGAATAGTGTTAATCTGCAAGTTTAAATTAGTTAGATAGCTGTTACGATGCGTAAAATTGCTCTGGGCTGGCTTTCGGTGCTAGTTCTATTTTTTGTAGCAAGTTTAGGCTTCGCTTTGCTAAAAGAGATCTCGGCTGCTTCGCCTAGTACAAGGGCAGATACAGTTACTCCAACCCCAGCTATAGATTTAACGGCTGGTAGTACAAATTCGTTTAAGATTTCTCCTATTACCTACAAAGTTAGTTTTGCAAATACCAAGCCTGCACAGTTCGACGTTACATTAACTAACAGTATTCGGAACGACTTAAAGTTTTCTTTGGGTGCAGCCGCAGTAGATAAAACAAAATTAAAGGGCTATAAAATGACAGCTATGTTAGTAGTAGAGGGTAAGACCTACGATTTGCTAGGAGACGATGTAGCAATTGCAGTTCCAGCAAATACAACTTTAAGTGGCAAGTTAACAATTACTCCTAGTTCCGAAACACCAGACTTTAATGATAAATTTAAAGTCGAGCTTACTCAGATTGTCGATGATACTACCAAGACAATTTTGTCTTCCAAAACTTACACCCTAGATTTAGACTTAAGTAGTACGCTTGGTTATAACAAAACAGTGCAGCAGCAAGACCTAATGGGATTGGCTGCCATTGCAGGAGTTTCTGTTGTTGTAATTCTAGTAGGAATCTTAATAAATATAATTGTGCGTAAGAAACAGAATAATGGTTCGCAAAACCCTAACTAGTATTACCAATGTTCTAACCAAGAAGCAGACAGAAATTATGTCTATTGCTACCATGCTTATGGTGGTTGGTTTAATTACTAAGTTTTTTGGGTTTTTGTTTAGTGCTGTTTCTGTAGGATACCTTGGCACAGGACCATATCAAAGCTATAGTTTGGCAGCCAATTTACCAGAACTTATTACTCAGGTATTACTAATTGGTTCGCTTAGTGCTTCAATCTTGCCGGTGCTTTCGCAGGTACTTACAGAAAAGGGACAGCAGCATTTTATGCGTGTTTTTAGCACTTTAGTAAATGTTTCTTTAATTGTGTTTTCGGTGGCAGCGGCGCTAATTGCAATTTTTGCTCCTCACGTTTTGCCTTGGTTTATTGAAGTAATTATTAAGCCAGAAACTCCTCCAAGCGCCGCAGAAATAGCAGACATTGCCAATATGATGCGCCTGTTATTAATTCCTCAAGTAATTTTGGGAATTAGTATTTATTTTTCTACCGCTTTAAATCTTTACGATCGTTTCTTGGTGCCTCAACTTGCACCTTTGTTTTATAACTTCGGACGTATCCTTTCTATCTATATTTTCATTCCTGTTTTAGGTCAATCTCCTTGGGTGCTTGTGTGGGGAAACTTGTTGGGTGCAATTATTCATTTGCTTATTCAGCTGCCGTTGGTGTGGCATCTGGGAATAAAGATTTTGCCTGTAATTCAGATTCGCGATTTCTATATTAAAAAGCTGGCGGTGTTAACTGTGCCCAGATTGCTGGCAATTTCTGTAGAAGAGATTGGTAGATCTATAGACAGGTTCATTGCTTTTGGTTTGGTTGGGCAATCTTTAGCTCTTTATAATCTTTCAATATTAATTATTTCTATTCCGCTGTCTTTGTTTGGAACCTCTTTTGCTACTGCGTCTTTTCCAACTTTAAGCAAGGCGTTTAATCAGCATAATAGGGTATTGGCAGGGCAAGTTTTTATTAAGATTCTAAACCAGATATTATTCTTTTCTATTCCAGTGTCGGCGCTACTTTTTATTCTACGTCTGCCTATAAGTAGGTTGGCCTATGGAATTTTTGGTAATCAAATTGGCTTTTTAGAAACTTACACTATTGCCTGGACAATTTTATTCTTTGCGCCAGGGTTAATTTTTGAAAGTACACGCTCATTTCTTTACAGAACTTTCTACGCTACTCACGATACTGTGCGCCCATTGGTTATCTCCTTGGTAGTATTGGCCCTTGGAGCAGTTTCTGGAGTATTGTTTACCAATTATCTAAGTCACTTTAATACTTTTGCAATTAATGGCTTAACATTCGATTTAAGTTTCTTTGGCAGTCGTGAAAACGGAGTTTCGGCCGTTGCTGGCTTGGCTTTAAGCTCTAGCTTGGTCTTTACTTTAGAAGCACTAATTCTAATACTGTGGATTAATAGCAAATACTTACATTTAAAACTAAGAGATTATGTAATACCAATTGGCAAGAAATTAATTGCAGCTGCTGCAATGATTTTTGTCTGTTGGGGAATTTACAGAATTTGGGGAGACTTAAGTATTAATGAAAGAACACTTTATTTAATTATTCTGTCTGCAACAACTTCTATTGCTGCAATTATGATTTACTTTGCAGCGTGCTGGTTCTTAAAGGTAGAGGAAGTAAATGTTTATATGAAATTTTTCTTAAAGTATCCAAATAAACAAATGATAAAGAAATTTGTCAGATTTAACCCCGGAGCAGAAGCGATTGCAGAAGAAATTGAATCGGTTCGCAATTAGATAAATTTAAAGTAGTAACATGAATTATGAAGTTCGGCAAAGGTTCTAAACAGTCTTCAGATAAACCTACTTCTGTAGTTACAAAACTATCTGGCAGCCCTAGTGCTTCTGCGTATAAGCCAAGCCAAACTCCTCTTCGTAAACAAGGTTATACACAAGAATTTAAGGGCGGCAACAGATCGGAAGATTTTGTAGACCAGTCTGCCAGTCTGCAAGGAAATCAGAATCAACCGCAAATAATAGAGCGCACAGTTATTAAAGAAGTTGTGGTAGAAAAGCCGCGAAAAGAAGACAGAGGTGGCCAAGGCTGCTCGCCTTTCACTTTACTACGTAGACTGGCTTGTTTAGGGTGTTTAATTCCTGTTCTAGTTTTGTTAATTGTGGCTGCGTTGTTCTATTTCCGTCCGTTACCTTTATTAAGACCCTTAAAGCTTTTCTTAAATAATGATGTAACAACTGCCGAAGCTTCTGAAGTAGGAGGATTGGTTGGTAGGAATCCTGAAAGTTTAATTAATGAGAAATTCTTAAACATTGTTGGAGGTGAAGACTCTGGCACAGGCTTCGCTCTTTCTAACTTCCTTACTGGTGAAAGATTAAGTGCCACAGTTCCACTTACAGAAAAAGAATTAGCTTTAGTTCTGAATTATGTCTTAAAGAATCCTGAAGGAGTTTATATTCGAGTTGATGAAACTCGTGTAAGAGTTGTGAAAAATCTAGATACTCAAGATCCAAACTATCCTTTATGGTTGGTCATAGACTTAACAGTAGAAAAAGGGAATTTAAAGATAGATAGAGTAGGTTTGGGCAGAATTGCTTTCCCTCAGTTTGTAATAGATTTCTTACTAAGCAACGCTTTTAAGGTTACACAACAAATAAATGTAAACAATCTGAACGATGCAATTAACGCCTTAATTAGCGGCCAAGGTACAAAAATTAGAGAAGTGAAGCTAGAGCAGGATAAAATAGTAGTGATATTTGTTATTAGCGATCAGACTAAATAGTATGCACTACTTGGTGTTCGGAGAAGACTCTGGCAGCTTGCTAGGGTGGATTACTTCTCAGAAGAAAATGTTCCTAAAAGAACGCCCCAAAGGTGAGGTGGTTACTTTTGCGGCTACAGATTTTAAAGATCTTAAAGATTTGGGCGTAATGCATAGTGGTGGAGCAATGTTTGCAGACTCTTTTTTGGTTGTACTTCGCAATGTATTTAGCGAGGGTTCAGTACTGTTTCAGCAACAGCTAGAAGTGTGGCTGGCCAAGGAAAAAGAAGGAAAAGATACTAGCGTTACTCTTATTCTTTGGGAAGATAAAAAGCCAGATCAGCGCCTAACTTCTGTAAAAAGTCTGCAAAAATTATTATATCTAAAGGAGTTTCCTGCCCTTACAAACCTAGGAATTCGCGACACTATTAAATCTTTCTGTAATGTTCATAAATTTACACTAGATAAATCTATCAATTTAGAAGACCTTTCTAATTCTTTGGCCAATACTCCTGGCATTAATCTGCATCTAGAGCTAGAAAAAATAGAATTGGCAATGATGGCCACCCAAAAAACAGTAATTGGCCAAGAAGAAATAGATCTAATGCCAATTGATGCTACACAAGAAGTGTGGGAGCTATTTAATTTGGCGTTAACAGAAAAAAGTAAGGCTTTGGCTTTGCTAGAAAAACAGTGGCAGCAAGGAAAAAAGACAGAAGAATTAATTGGATTCCTGGCCTTTCAGTTGCGACAAATGTTGCTGGCAGAATATTTCCCAAACTTAATTACAGACTTTCAAAAGCGCAAATTGGGTAGGGCAAGGAACTTGGTAAATAATCAGAAATTACAACTTGCACTGGCGAAATTGTTAGACTTAGATATAGCAAATAAATCTAAGGCTTTAGACGATCGCCTTGCCTTGGTATCATATATTGCCTGGCTATGAGATTACGAAAAACTGCCTTATCTTACAACCTCTCTAAAGTATTACCTGCACTATTGTTTGCAGTATTTTTCATTAGTCTTACATTATCGCCTGTCCTTAATAATCAATCTTTCAGAATTGGGGCACAGGCGTTACGCCCAATTATAGATAAAAATGAACTTAATCTAGATACTTCAGCAGTTATACAGGAAGGTACGTTTAGTAAGCCGCAATCTATTGCTGTTGTTATTGTTACACTGCCTGCAGAAGTAAACATTACACCCAAAGAATGGTATAGAGGAATGTTTTACTACTTTCAGTCGGAGCGCTTTAACTTTAAAGATATTCCGTTTCATTTTGTACTAGATAGAAGTGGTCAAGTTTATAACGGCATTTATGGTGGGGCAGAGCACCGTATTCCCCTTAAAAATGGGCCTGCAGACCCCTTACTATTGGCTTACTTGGCAAACCCAGGTGATAGCGACTTTAGCGTAGACGGCAAAGTTGGGTTGCAGGAAATGCTAGTTTCTCTTACCAATGAGCATGCAATAAAACCGGAAAAAATTACTGTTTCAAATTTAACTTTGCGCCGCGATGCCGAATCTAAAGTTGTAGATTTAGTTAGCGAAGAGCTGTTTGGCAGTTGGAAAATTACATTTAATGCTGTAATTGCAGAGGTTAACAAATTTTATAAGCCTACAGCCAAGGTTTACGAGGTTCAGGTTGTAAACTACACCAATCCGGCTGGTGGGGTAGAGCTTGGTTCTGAAGTAATTCTTAAACTTGTTTTAAAAAATAACAGCAAATACACAATTTACGGAGACGATGAAAGTCAGTTGTTGCTTACTCGCACAGATGGCAAAGACAGCAGCTTCTTTATTAATAATGTGTGGTTAAGTAAGACTCAGCTTCCGTTATTGGCAGAAGATGCAACCATTAAGCCTGGCGCTCAGGAAACTTATGAATTTAAGGTTAAAGCACCACTTCTACCCGGCAGTAGTAGTGAGAAATTTAGTATTAAAAATGGCTATGGCCAAGAGCTTGCCAATAGTGCAATTACAATTACTCTAAATGTAGATAAAGGTAACAATAAAGTGTTAGAAATTTTGCGCAAAGATGCTACTTTTATAAATGTACGAAAAGACCCAAACCTTAACTCTACCGTGGTAGGCAAGGCTTCTCCCGGAGAGAAGTATATCTGGACAGAGCGCAATGGAAACGACTGGTACAAGATCAATTATGAGGGCACTCAGGGCTGGATTTTAGGTAAGTATGTTAAAGTTATTTAAAGCCCCTGATCATTTCCTGTTAACGAGAAAATGACAAAAATTTCACAAAGGTTTCAGAAATTCTATGTAAAGTAATACTAATTAAATTATGTACCAGTAATAACCATGGCAGATAGTAAATTGGCAACCGCAAAAGATACCAAAGAGGTAGATTCCGCAGTAGAAGAAAAAGTAGAAACAAAAATTGAAGCAAAATTGGCAGCAAAAGCAGCTGTAGCAGAAACACCAGAGCATGAAGCTAAAAACAAGGCTTTAAGCTTTGCTTTGCAACAAATCGAAAAAGATTATGGCAAAGGTTCAATCATGAAGCTTGGAGACCGAGCCATGGTAACTGCAATGCCAAATATTCCAACCGGTGCAATTTCTTTAGATATTGCCTTGGGAATTGGCGGAGTACCGCGTGGCAGAATTATTGAAATTTTCGGTCCAGAATCTTCTGGAAAAACAACTTTGGCTTTGCACATTGTGGCAGAGGCTCAGGCAAGAGGCGGTATTGCAGCTTTTGTAGACGCAGAGCACGCCTTAGATCCAAAATATGCTCAAGCAATAGGAGTAGACCTTAACAATCTATATCTTTCTCAGCCAGATTATGGCGAGCAAGCTCTAGAAATTGTAGAGACTTTGGTGCGTTCCGGTGGTGTAGATATTATTGTTGTAGACTCTGTTGCTGCGCTTACACCAAGAGCAGAAATTGAAGGTGAAATGGGAGACTCGCACATGGGTTTGCAAGCTAGGCTTATGAGTCAGGCACTTCGTAAAATTACTGCAATCTGTGCCAAAACAGGTACTACTGTTATTTTCTTGAATCAGTTACGTATGAAAATTGGTGTAATGTTTGGCAACCCAGAAACAACTACTGGTGGTAATGCTCTAAAGTTCTACGCTTCTGTAAGAATGGATATCCGTAGAAAAGAAAAGTTAGGAACAGCAGAAGATATTACTGGTCATATTACTCGTGTAAAAATTGTTAAAAATAAAGTAGCACCTCCATTTAAAGAGGCTAGCTTCGATATTGTTTACCCACGTGGAATAGACAAAGTATCTTCTCTTTTAGACGCTGCAATTCAGTTTAAAGTTGTAGAAAAAGCAGGTAGCTGGTTGCGTTTCGGAGACAAACAGCTTGGTCAGGGTAGAGAATCGGTAAGAGATCTTCTAGCGGAAGATGAAAAGTTGCGCAAAGAAATTTATCAATTGGTAAAGAAAGCTGCTGGAATTGTTTAAATTTCCGGTTTTTTAAAGAAAGATTTACTGAAATTATTTGAGGCTTTGGTGCACACCAGAGCCTCATTTGTATTGTTAGACAATGCAGATAATTCTCATGTGCAATAAATTTGCTATTGAAAAGTTCGTTGCACAAAAGACAATCTGTTAGGCTATAATAAGTCACTGAATAAGTTGTAAATTTATTGATCAATGAGCCAGCAAGCTAAGGTGTTAGAGATGCTTTTCGTTTCGCGTGTACGCATTAAGTTGCTAAATTATCTATTTAGGAATGCAGTGAATCCTGTGCATTTGCGTGGTGCAGTTAGAGATCTAGACGAAGAGATAAACGCAGTGCGTAGAGAATTAATGCGCATGGAAGAGATAAAGTTGGTAAATGCCGATGTGCGTGGCAACCGCAAGTACTATTTATTGAATCCTAAAGCTCCATTTAAAGAAGAGTTGCGTAACTTGGTTTTTAAAAGTACTGGTTTAGGCGCAGAAATTATTGAAGAAAGTATTCGTTTAGGAGATATTAAGTTCGCATTTTTAGGTGCCAACTTTTTGGCAGGTGGCGAACCAGCTACAGACAAAGTAGATTTGGTAATTATTGGCGAGCCAAATATGCAAGCATTGCATGCCTTAATTTCGAAAATTGAGCAAGACAGTAATAGACAAATTAATTATGCTGTCTTAAAAACTTCTGAATTTGAAAGTGCAAAAAAGCGTAGAGATGCATTTGTAACTTCTCTAATAGTGCAGACAAAGGCCGTGCTCATAGGAGATCCCGATGAGTTGTTTGCCTAACCCCAAGAAGGTAAACTAAAGTAACAAACTGCCCATGAATTTATTAACTGAACTGTGGATCAATTTCTGGCATTGGTGGTATATCGTTAGGCTGGGCGAACTTACGCGTAGTTTAAGAGATACAGCGCTTACCCTTGCCAAGCTTACAGGTTTATCTATTAACCTGCACTATATTTTTACGCCCCTTTACCGTAGTTATAGTTTTGCCGGCAGAATTATTTCCTTTTTTATTCGCAGTTTTGGCATTATTTACGGCGGCATTATTCAGTTAGCTTTTTATGGCTTGGTCTTAATTGTTACGCTTGTTTATTGCTTATTACCTTTCTCAATTATTATTGCCCTTTGGATTAGCTTGCTATGGAAGTAGACACTACCAGCGAAAAAACTACTGTTGCTAGTACAGAGCAGTTTGTATTTAATGCAGATACTTTTTATGATAACTGGCTGGCTGCAGGGCAGCTAACAAATATTTCCTTAATTATTGGTTGGCTAATAAGGTCTGTAGCAATAGTAATTTTAGTTGTTCTGTTTTGGCTAAGCATAAGCCAAGCTCCTCGCTGGGCAGAATTTGCGCTTCCTGCCGGAGTAGCTATAAGTCTTTATATTTATAGCGCTTACTTATTAAGGAATCGTGAAATATATTCTGCAGACAAGAGTCTAAAAAACCTGTCCGAGCTAGAACCAGAAGACCTTGGCAATGCACAAATAGATTTAAGTAGTCATATTTCTAGCAATTTAGGAAAATTATTACTTGCCGCTAGGCCGGTTGCAGGTGGAAACATAGATTCTAAAGTATTCTTAATTGAACTATTAAAATCGCCCGCTAGCATTGAACTTTTAGGTCTTATAAACCTAGATAAAGAAAAGCAAAGTTTGGTGCTAACCAAATTAGAAACACTAGACTTAACTAACTACGGAGACAACTTCCTAGAAAACTTATTTACTAAAGCAGCATTACCTGCAATTTCTAATAATCATTTAGAACTAGAAATAGCAGACGTAGTGGTAGCTTTATTAACTGGCGGGTTTATTGATCAGCTACTGTTTAGTTTGGGCGTGCAAAGAGAGAACATAGAGGCGTTACAAGAATGGTTGCAGCAAGAGAATTATTTAAACGATCTTGTGCAAACTGCCCAGAAGAATGCTGGTTTTTACTCTAGCAATGGCGTAAACGATTCTTTTACTAGTATTAAAGCTCCTAGCCTAGAAAAATATGCAGTCGATCTTACTTTTGCAGCAAAACAAGAACTATTAAAGATTTCTGCAAGTAAAGGTACCTTAAAACCAACTATTAGCATGCGCAGAGACACTACAACTGCAATTTTAGGTGGATTAGCCGCAAAAACAGGCTTAGTCTTTTTAATTGGTGGTAGCGGTTCCGGAAAAAGCGTTTTAGTAAATACATTGGCTTGGAAGTTCTTGGCATTAGATGTACCAGGTGCTTTAAAAGACTGGCGCTTGTTGCGCTTAAATGTAAGTGCACTGTTAGAAAGCTTAACTTCTCCTGCCCAGCTAGCAACTAGGCTAGAAACGTTGTTATCCGAGCAAGAGCGCTCTGGAAACATTGTTTTGGTAATAGAGGAGTTCGACCAATTACTTCGCGTACGCGACGACTTACAACAAGAATTATTAAGCATTTTTAATGGTGTTTTGCGAAAGTACCAAGTTAAGATTTTGGCTACTGCCACAGACTTTAACTACGACAAATATATGCGCAATTTGCCAGAACTTACAGGATTATTTCAGAACATAACCTTACAATCTGCTACAACGGCTCAGACATTAAGCGTGCTTTTCTCTGCCAGAAGAGATAGTTCACTTACTAAAGGAGTAAATGTAGAGTCGACTGCACTATATAAAATTTTAACCAATAGCGAAAAATTAAATAGCAACTTGGCTTTACCAGACAGAGCAATAGACTTTCTAGAGGAAGTAATTACTGCGGCTGTTGGTGAAGGTTTACAAGTAGTTTCTGCAAATTTTGTAGATGGCTATTTAAAAAACAAATTAGGAATAACTTCTACAGAAAACAATTCAGCGGTAGACTACTACTCTTTATTAACAGCGCAAATAGTAGGGCAGGAGCAAGCTGTAAAGTTGGTGGCCAATGCGTTAACTCGTGCTCGTGCCGGTCTAGCCCATAGTGTAAGGCCCTCTGCAACCTTATTGTTCGCTGGTCCAACAGGAGTAGGAAAGACCTTTTTGGCACAACTAATTGCTAAAACTTTCTTTGGCAACGAAAAGCTTTTTTTAAGGCTAGATATGTCTGAATATCAAGAAGAGAAAAATCTAGATAGTTTATTGGGCAGCTATAAAAGTGAGACCGAATTTACAGAAGGCCTATTAACTGGTTTTGCCAAAAAACAGCCTTTCGGGGTTATTTTGCTAGACGAAATAGAGAAGGCAAATCCTAAAGTACTAGATCTTTTCTTGCAGCTGTTCGATAACGGTGTAATGCGCGATGGTACGGGGCAACCAATAAGTTTTAGAAATGAAATTATTGTGGCTACTACCAATGTTGGCGCGCGCGAAATGCTTGCAGTAAAAGACGAAGGCGCCACTGCTCACGATCTACAAACAACAGCCAAAGTAAAGTTACAAGAATTCTTCCGCTTAGAATTCTTAAACAGATTTGATGAAATTATTGTTTTCAACAAACTAAGCATGCTAGAAGCCGAAAAAATTATTTGGCAGTTAGTAGCAGAAGAAAAGCTTAAGTTAGCTGGAAAAGGAATAGAGTTGCAGGTAACCCAAAGTTTTGTAACAAGTCTTTTAAAGTCTGGTTTTAACAATGAATTTGGTGCAAGAGAGCTGCGACGCTTAGTGCAACGTAATTTAGAAGACTATGTTGCTGCAAAAATTGTAGACGGAAGTGTAAAGGCAGGAGGCACAATTATTGTGGACAATCATGAAACCAATTAGTATTAAGTAGAATGATATCTGCCCCAAAAATTTCAAAAAGAATTCCAAAATTATCTCTTGCCATAAAGTTTGTAGGTGCATTGTTTATTGCACTAACTCCACTACTAGTGGCAGTGCCGGTAAAGGCAGAAACCACATATGGAAATTTACTTTGTCAGACTTATCCTGCAATTTATTGTCCTCCTAGGACAAAGGAAGTTGCGGATGTAGGATTTAATGGTGCCTGTGTACCAAATGACAATAATTTCTGCAGGTTCTTTACTGGCAGTGGTCAAACTGAAAGCTATGCAAATGGAATTAAAATAGGATCTTCTTTTACATACTGTAGCGCACCAGTGTTACCAGAAAAAGGGACTTGCGGCAGCAATATAAATAATAGTGTTTTTACAATTGCAGATTTTACTGTTAGCGTTAGTGCAAAACAGTCTGATTATTATACTGCAGATGGTATTGGGCTAGAAGCCTTGTTAGGCAGTAATGAAAGCGTTGTTTTAACAGGCGATACCGACTTATTAAGAGGACCAACTTTAAGGTGTAATTATGTAGGAGGAGATGCTAGTAGGCCAAGGTTAATAGTACCTAATGCCAGTACAATATTTTCTCGCTTTAATATATACGATTCCGAAGGTTTTGTTCCACAGCAAATAGATCAGTTGTCGGAAAATTACAAGATTATGCAGAAGTATATTGCTGCAGGATTTAGGCTTCGTGATGAGGCTAAAACTACCAATTTCTGTAATAACGACACAGATATTCTAATAGGTAAAGCAGAAGATTCATCTACCCAGAGCTGTGTAAAAGTCTCTACTATTGCAGGCTCAAACAGAGGTTGTATTATTCCTGGAGGAAATATTTGTGTTAAGGAGCAGGGTAGCGATCAACAATTTTTTCCTTTTCAATTAAGGTCTTCGGTTGCAGGTAGAGAACTAACAGAAAACCTTGCTCCTAGATTTCAGACCTACCCAGAAAAAAGTCCAACCTGGAAAACAAGTTGTCAGTTAAGCTCGGTAGATGTTTTACGTTCTACTTCTAATAAAGGTTGTAGCGATTTGCTTACTTTCGATACCAATACCAGTACATCTGTGCCAAGAGATAAAGAGCGTTATAAAGAATGTTTGGTTTGTCTTTACGGAGACAACCCTAAAACTGTAAGTACATATGAAGTTGCCAGCGATGTTGGAGGCGCTCCACGTCCAGTAAACCTAGAGGAATATGTAAGAAAAGTGCTAGGCTTAGAACCCACGCAAGTAAACGATAATGGCACACCATTAGCTTCTCTTGCTGGTCGCCAGCTAATAGACGGAAACAATGTCTACCCAGACCTAGAGCCTCTAGCAAAACCAATTCAAGGACGCTTCTTCGGAGACTTTGGCTGCACAAACACAAACGGTGTTTCGCAAGTTGCCAACACAGTTTTAAGATTTGCACTTGGTTTAATGAGTGGAATTTGTGTAATTAGAATTATTCAAGGATCGTTACAAATGCAAGCAGGAGACCCAGAAGCAATTTCAGAGGGAAGATCTATTATTATTGCTGCTTTGGTTGGCCTACTAACACTTATCTTTTCGGGGGTAATCTTAAACTTTATTGGGTTCAATTTATTGGGCTTAGACAGCAATTCTGGGTTCTTCTCGGTAGGCACTGCGCCCACCGCACCAGTGAATTAGCTATTAATTAATGCTATATTAGTCTTAAATGCCAGGAAATTTAGCAGGGCCTACAACTATTACACTAGATCAGCTTATTCAAACCGGAATAAATCTTTTTAGACTTGCAGTGGCCTTAACTTTGTTTGGAATGCTTGTCTACGGAGGTTATACCAGAATGACAGCTGCAGGAGACCCAGATAAAGAAAAGCTAAGTGTACAAATTATTGTTTCGGCAATTGTTGGTTTTATCATAATCATTTTGGCTCCAGATATTATTAATATCGTAGGCGGATTAATAGGCTTAAGAAAATTATTCTAAATGTCTAGCGCAAAGTCGTACAACTCAGCCGCCAGGCTTATTCCTGTAGTTTCTGCTGCAATTAGAACTATTGTTGTGTTCTTTGGTCTGCTAGCAAGCACATTTATGGTGTTACAACCAGTTCTGGCAATAGATCCTGTACAACCAGCAGACCGTACCGGAACTGGAACAGGAGCTGCAGATACCACTAGCACTGCACCTTGTAACAATTACCCGGTACAGGAAAATCCTAATGCCAGTGATGTTCTTCCTCCTGGCGATTGGCTGCAGGAATGTTCGCGCCGCAATATTCTTTACGGTTGCAATTGTTTGTGTAGACTAAGAGCTGGTCCTCAAACTGCAGACGCAGCTTACGACGTAAGTAGAGGAGAAATAAACGGTCAACGCAACCCAATAGTGCAACTAGAAAAAGGTGAGGGAGGCAAATATTATATGTGCGATAAAACCGCAAAACTTTGTACAACTGCCTGGGAAGAAAACGCTCCTTACGTGCCAACAGAAGCAGAGAGTATTAACGAGCTACAAATTCTTCCTAGATTAAACGACGGCTTGTTGCTTTATAAGGCAGACGGTACAGTAAACTTTCCTGCTACAGCCAAAAATCTAATTATTATCTTGTTTATGTTCCTTACAATGGCCGCAGTATTCTTGGGAGTACTTGGGGCAATTGCAATTTCGCAAGCAGGCGGAGACGAAGACAAGTTTAAGGAAGGCGCGGCCAAAGTTCGCAACGCAGTAATTGGTTTTATACTATGTGTATTGGCAATTGCAATTGCAGCAATTATGGGCAGTGTCTTTAAGTGGGACGCTGATGTGCAAGACTTAGCAGCATTTTCAGATAATTGTCAGAAGGTTAACACAGATAGCGATGGCGATCTTATTAACGACTTTATAAAAAATGATGGAGTAATTCCAACTTTAGGGGCTTCACCAAAAAATTTAAGATAATTAACTATTTTTATTATGTTCGACCCAGCAAGAATTTTTGGAGATAACAATCCTTGGCAATTTATGCTACCTTTGCCAGACTCATTTACTGCAGAAGGCTTATTGCGCTTTCTTTTTATTAATGGCTTGTCGGTTTTATTACTTGTAGCGTTTATTCTTTGGGTTATTACAGCTGTGCGCATTGGTTTGGCTTATATGCAAAGTGCAGGAGACGAAAAGAAACTTGCAGAAGCAGGAGCCGGATTTAAAAATTTATTCATTGGGCTAACATTGGCAATTGTAGTAATTTTCGTAGTGCACTTAATTGCCAGTGCCACTCTAAAGCAAGGGTTTGTGTAGTAGAATCCTAGTGTTATGACACTTTGGGAACAAATAATTGAAAACTTTATTAGTGTAGATTTACTACCCGGCACTCAGCCAGGAGACTTAGCAAGCTACTTGTGGAAATTTATTACCAATGGCTTTATTGTCTTTTTTTCTATTCTTATCTTAATTGGCGTTTTTAATGCCTTTAAAGCAGGTATAAAGTTTATTCGTAGCCAAGGAGATACAGAAGCTGCAAGTACTCACCAGGGCAATCTGCGCAGTATTTTTGTGGGTATGTTCATTGTATTGGTAGGGCTCATTCTAATAGTTTTAATAACTGGCTTAGTAACAAACCCCTTAAGTATACAAGTGCAACAAGTTTACTGTCAGACCGTAGAGCCATTTACTGCCTTGGATGTTTGCATTAGCAAACTGTAATTTGTATAGTGAATTAAACATAAATTCTAACTATTTCTTACATGGGCGAAACAACAAGTACCAATTTATTCGGTTTATTAGATATCTTTAAAATTGAAATTCCGGCTTTGTCGCTTTATTTGGTAACACGCGGGCTTATTGTAAACGGGTTTACTTTGTTGTTTGTGGCAATTATTATTGTTGGCGTTATTTATTCGGCTATTGCAGGACTAAAGTTTATTAGGAGTCAAGGAGACACAGAACAAGTTGAAGGTTCATCAAAAGCTTTAGTAGCAATTTTAATGGGCTTGGGTGCAGCTTTCTTGGGTGCAATTGTTGTTATCTTAATAGGTAACGCATTCGTAGAAGGTAGTAGACTAGACGATGCTCTAAGATGCATTACACTTAACGATGTTTCAAAGTGTGAAGATAGCGGTACTACAGGAGGTTCTGCTGGTGCAGCTGGTTCTAGAACTTAACAGCTTATAAATTAGTGCTAATTAGAAAATAACTTAATGCCACCAACTATCCGCGAGATTGCTGCTACAGCTGTAGGAGCAATAGATTTCCTCTACGGTCTTGGTGGCCTTATTTTTGTAGGAATTCTTATTGCTCAGGGCTTTGCTTGGATGACTTCAAGAGGAGATTCTAAAGCACTAGAAGAAATTCAAAAAAGAATAGTATTGGTAATAATTGGTTTTATATTATTCTTTTTCTCTACCAGAATTGTAGAAACCGTCTACAGCGCCTTCGATGTGCGCGATTGTAACGGAGAAAAGATTACTATTGGGTTTCAGTTCTATTTTAGAAAACCTTGCCCAGATTCTTCGGCACCATAAGGATAGTTTCTACATATAAATTTCCTGTCTTCTAGTAGTTAAGTTTTGTAGGTAAAATTGGTCGCTAGGTCGGGCATTAGGACAAAATTTGTTAGTATATATTAATGGCCCAGAAAATTATTGCCTTTGTTTTGTTGTTTTCGTTTAGTATGTTCAGTGCTAGTCCAATATTGGCTAGAAGTATTACAGATGTACAAAGCGATATTTCTGTTAAACAAAGCGACAAAGCCAAGATAGACACACAATTGGCAGCGGCAAAAAAAGAATTAGCAGCTCAGGCAGCGGCACAAAGTTCAGCTCAAAGCGAAGTAGACAAGCTTAAATCTAGTATTGCGCAAATAGATACCGACCTAAAAATTCGTCAGCTGCAAATGCAGCAATGGACTGAAGATAAATCGCTTAAAGAATTACAAAAAGAAGAGCAAGAGCAAATGCAAGATTTGCAGGTTAGCAGTTCTTACTTAAGCTGGAAAACGAACGGCCCAGAAATAAACACACTGCTAAGTTCAAAGAGCCCTGCTAAAGAGCTTATCTATAACCAAGCAGTAAATACAGAGCACTACGGGGGCATTTTGGGCATTGCTCAACAAATAAAAGAGCTAGAAGAAGGGGTTAACAATGCTCTTTCCGAAAGTACATCTTTGCAAAACCAATTAGATGAACTGGCAGCTAAAAAAACAGAGGCAGAAAAAAAACTAGCAACAGAGCAAGAAAAGGTTGCAAAAACATCTGCAACAGTTAAAGGCTTGTCTGGTCAATCGCGCGCACTGCAAACAGATATAAGCTTCTTAAGCAAAGAACAACAATCTATTTTAAAAAGGGAAGACGATATTCTAAGAGGCGCCACTAGCAGCGGAGGAGGCAATGTTCCTTTGCAAAGCGGTCAGTTTTATTTTCAAGGAAGAGGCAGTAACTTTGTAACAGGCCATGGTGTTGGCCTTTCTCAGTGGGGAGCATACGGTGCCGCCAGAAATGCAGGTATGAATTATAAGCAAATAGTAGAGTTTTATTTTCCAGGTGCCAAAGTTATGACTTTAGCTTCTGCTCCTACCAGCGTAAATGTTAATGGCTATGGCAGCATGTCTATAGAAACTTACGTAGCAGGCTTGGGCGAAGTAGGAGACAAAGCATGCGAAGATAATAACAACGCTAGTGGTTGTTGGCCTAAAGAGGCTATTAAGGCTCAAATTGTAGTGGCTAGAACTTATGGTGCTAGAAGATCGGGCGGTATATGTACAAGTGCTAGCTGCCAAGTTTATAAAGGTGGAACAGCAAAACAATGGGCTGCAGATGCCACTGCAGGAGAATACGTTGTCTGGAATAATTCTTTAGCAGATGTTTATTATTCTGCAGACAATAATGAAGGTTTTGGTAATGCAGATAAAGAGACAATCTGGGGAGGTTCTAGAATTCCATATTTAACTAGTGTTAACGACAATGCCTTTGCCGCCAGACCATACTTTGGCGATTGTAAAATGTGGTGTGGTAACTGGGTCTGGCGCACAAACTCATACACTATGGTGCAATTAAAGAGTTTTTTAGACTGGGCAAGAACTCATGGTTATCCAACCTCTTTTGGTGCTACTGCTGGAATAGGAGACTTAGTTGATATAAATTTGGGTAAAGACCCTTCTAATAGAGTAAATAAAATAACTGTGCAAGGAACAGTCAAAAGCGCCACAATAGAGGGCTGGATGTTCAAAGCAGCATGGAACGATTGGGTAAACCAAGTTAGACCATCGGGGCAAAAAGATTTAATGTTCTCTTTCTCATATGCAATGTTTAGGGTATAAATAAACCATGGATCCGAACGACCCTTCAAATAGCGGTAATTTTTTGCCAATGGCGCAGCTTTTGCGTCATGAAGAAGGAGACGTCTTTGGAGGACTGCAAGTTAAGCCTAGGTTTGTAACAGTTGCTACTCAGGATCCAGACGAATCTGTTTATATTTTGGCTCGTAAAGATGTAATTACAAATTTGGGTTGGGTTTTTAATTTTGCGCTGCTATTTTCTCTGCCACTAATTGTTTTTCTAGCGGTGCGGTTTTTTCAACTCAGTTTAAGCTCCTTTATGCCAATTCTGTATTTTGTATTTATTCTTATTGCATACTACGCACTAATTCTGTTCTACGGATTAATAAACTTTACGCGCTGGTATTACAATATTTTTATAGTTACAAACAAACGTATTATTAACTATAAATTTAGTCCGTTTGCCAGATACGAGGTAGCAGAGGCTAGTTTGTCTAATATTCAAGACGTAACCGAAGTAACATCGGGCTTTTTGCCTTCTATCTTTGACTACGGAAACTTGTTTATTCAGACTTCTGGTACTTTTAACAAATTCGAAATTCAACAAGTGCCAAGACCTACATGGTTAAGAAATATCCTTATAGATTTGAGTAAATTAACTAGATCGCCGGAACCGTGATTTTATGCTAACCCCAGACGTACAATATCTTTTGGCAATTGCTTTAAAAGTAGCAGGATCATTTGCTATCTTTGCCTACCTGTTTTCTGCATTTGTGGTGTGGAGATCTACTGGTTTAATGAGGGCGCAGGTTTCTACTGGTTTGGGAGGCTTAATTGCGTTGTTCCATATTGTTAATTTTCTAGTAGCTTTAGGTTTGTTTATCTTTTCTCTTACATTTTTCTTCCGCTAAGTACATTCTTTTGTTACAATACTGCCAACTATATCGGCTTCTAGCCGGGTATAATGTCTAAACTTAAACTAATAATAACTAGCTATTAATGTCAACACCCAAAAGTAACCCCAAGAGTAACCTAAGAGAAGAGTTTACATTGTTTATTGTTAAACCAGACGGAGTGCAAAGAGGTTTGGTAGGAGAAATTATTTCTCGTTTTGAGCGCAAAGGTTTAAAACTTGTAGCAATTAAAATGCTTTTCCCTACAAAAGATCTTGCCACTAAGCACTACGAAAGCTTAGACGAAGCATGGTTAGAAAAAGTTGGCAACAGAATTAAAGAATCTGCTTTAGAAGCTGGCCAAATTTTTAAATACGAAGACCCAAAAGACGCTGCAAGAGCAGTTAAAACTAGTCTTATTAAGTATCTTTGTTGCGGACCAGTTGTTGTATTGGTGTTAGAAGGTGCAAATGCAACTTCTCAGGTAAGAAAATTACTTGGCAGCACAGACCCAACAAAAGCAGACATTGGCACAATTCGTGGCGATTTTACAATCGATTCCAACACTTTGGCTTACGAAACAGACAGAACTTTACGTAACTTGGCTCATGCTTCAGAGAATCCTGAAGAAGCTGCAAAAGAAGTAAAGATTTGGTTCACAAAAGAAGAGATTGTTAAATACAATATGGCAATCGATGAAATTCTTTACGACCCAAAGTGGGACGAACTAAGAGAAGAGATTATCTAGTTTTCTTCTTACAGGTGATTATTAGGCGGACTCGCAAGAGTCCGCTTTTTTGTTGCTTTGCGCGCCGAGACCGAGGCGCAACTTTAATAGTATAATTCCTATGTAATCATACGTTTGTCCGCATAGTTCAACAGGATAGAACAGCTCATTCCTAACGAGCAAATTGGGGTTCGAGTCCCTATGGGGACAACTGTTACATACTCGCTCACTAGTCCTCACCCGATACGGGTTGCGGGACGTTCGCCGCGTATGAACAGTTGTCCAAAATCGATGACTCGCTGCAGATGTTCACTCATCACAAACAGTTGTCCTAAGTTAAAATCATAAAAGGAATATTTAGCATGGAACCAATAAAATTCAGCAGAGATGGCTACGATTATTTAATTACAGATTACAAAGTTGTTGGCGCGAAACTTAAGGGCATGAGCGACCACAAGATTTTCACAGATAATGGAAAGTTTTTTAAGAATAACGGAGATAATTTACTTGAAGTTCATAATTTTACGATTTCACAGAATGGTGCACAGGTACACAATTTTGTATTCGATACCAATGTTCGTGTGGGTGCCGCGATTGTGAGGAATGATGAAATACTTCTAATGTATCGTAAGAAAGATGGCCGAGAATATTATGTTTATCCTGGCGGACATGTAAAAACACAGGAAGATTTTCTTGCAGCTGTTATTCGCGAAGTAAAAGAGGAGACTGGTTTAGATATTAGCAGCGAACCAGAACTCATTCTAGAAAATAATCGAGAAGGTTTTGGTCCAGAAAAATTCTACCTTGTTAAGCTTGATAGCAACCAAGTAATTTTTGACGAAAACCCAGAAGACTCAACCGGAGAAAGTAAATTGGTTTGGTATAAAATTTCGGAGGCCTTAAAGTTAAAAGATTTATTCCCAAGTGAACTAATTCAGAAAGTTAATGCAATAATTAGTTAACTATGGAAAAAACATTAGTTTCCGAAACTTCCGATACAGAAGATAGCCACGCACCGGAAGCATTAGAGACAGTTACAATTGGCGCCAAAACTGCTGAATTATTTACAACGCTTAAGGTTAGAGACTGGTTAGCCCAAGACATAGAAGGGAATGAGATAGTAGGTGCCGCAAAGGAAGTCAAGGTTTTTAGTCTTAGGGTAGACGATACCGAATTCGATGCACTTCCTGACGGTTATTTCTATATGGGAGGAACCGATAGGAATGTTTTGCTTAAGGCACTAGGATATAAGCCTGCTTTTGCTCCAAGAGATAATGATTTAGTTGGAATTGATGAGTTTCATCCTCACGAAGAAGATGCAAAGGCACTTAGTGAAAAATATATGCCAACTGATTATTCATTTGGTCACGGAGTAGAAATTGTGCCAATGTCAAAATATTTTGCTACTAGAGATTTTGGTGTAAATGAAGTGTTAGTAGCCGGAGGCACTCTTTACTTTAGCGAAAACGCTCTAACCGATTTGCAAGAAAGGATGGTGAGGTTAACTGATTATGAGGCTAGTCGATCTGTTTTCCGAGACAAATTAGCTATTAAATCCTTGCGAATGCTTACGGAGCTTAATCTTGCCGCCAAAAATACTGACAGCAGTAATTTTGAAGTAGATGAGTTAATATCGCATTATTTAAGTACAAGAAATGTCTCTATTAGATCTGTTGCTCTTGGTTTTGATAGGGCACTTACTCGGGGGAATAGATTCCTTGCTGAATTCTACTCACAATTTTTAAAACGCTGTTATCAACAAGAATTGCCTAAAGCAGTTAGTAGCTCTGAACAACTAAAAGCGATTGCCGCAAAAGAGCATCTGCGCAATATTGCCTGGAAACTAGAAAAAATGGGTTCTAATTTTGTTTTTGAAGCAGAGGTTGGCTTGAAAACATCTGATGAAGATTTTAATTGGCTTTTCAACCAGCAAGATCTTACTCCAGAAGAGATTAGGACTTATCAAGACGAACTTGCTAAATATGTTCCAGAAGAAGATTTAGAGAACTACAAGACAACTATAAGAGAGAAAAAATCTCGAAGATTAATTAGAAATAGTTAATTTAGCCAAACTAATTTTTCCCAGTACTGCCAAAACCTCCTGCACCACGAATAGTGTCGCTTAGCTCTGTGCTCTCTTCGAATTGCGCCTGCACGTATGGCAGGAAAATCATTTGCGCAATTCTTTCTCCGGCTGGAATTTCTACTGGCTCGCTGCCTAAGTTGCGAAGAGGAATAAGGTATTCACCTCGATAGTCGCTGTCCATAATACCAAGTGAATGGGGCATATCTAGGTGTTGTTTTAAACAAAAAGATGCACGAGGAGTCATTGCCGCAAAGTAACCCTGAGGAATTTCAATTGCCAGCCCAGATTTTAAAAAAGCAATTTCGCCTGGCTTAATAGTTTCTTCTACTACTGTATAGATATCGCATCCAGCGGCTTCTGCACTTTTATATACAGGTACTTTGGCAGCTGGATGCAGTTTTTTAAATTTTACTTTTAAGGGCGTAATTGGCATGTCCGAATTCTTAAGGTGTAGTTGGGTTTGGGTGCAACATCTTGCTATAGAAGTTTAAGTACATGTCTGTGGCAACTGGAATTCCGTTGTTAAAAGGGTAAACAACTACAAAATTTATTACTATTGCTGCAACAAAAATGCCGGCTACAAATGCCCACGCAATATTATATTTGTACATTCGGTAAAGCATCCATCCAAGTGGAATTGCCATAAATGCTGCAGATGGCATGTAGTGATAAAAGAACATAATACGAGGCGAAAGTAGCCAAGGAATAAATAAGCCTGCGTAACATAGCATTATTAATAACTTCTTCCAATCGTATCTGCGGGCAAGCGACATTAACAAGGCAAAAATAGAGGCTAAACCTAGGTAGAAGTAGACATAGTTACCAACATTGGCAATTGCTCTAACAACATTGCCATCGCCGTTGTAGTACATAAATACCGGCCTATAAGAGACAATCCAGTCGGATGGAGTAGAACTGTAAGGATGTGTTGCATTTAAGTTGGTGTGATACCACCAAGTTTGCTGAAGTGTTTCTATTAGTAACTGAAAACTATTTCCCAATAAGAATGATTGTGTATAAGACGCAATATAAACTAGCACAACGCCTACTGCGTAAAGCAATGCGAAGATAAGTAAAAATGGGATTTTCTTATATTGCTTATTAATGTCTGTAAGAACACCAACAACCATTTCTATAGCGAAGATGCCAAGAATAAAGAAGCCAGTTACTTTAGAAGCAGCGGCTAAACCACTAAACAGAATGACTAGCCACAAATAGCGGTTTGCAAAGAATTTTTTGAAATTTTCTCTGAAAGATTTATTAAGCTGTACCGAGAATACGTGTTCCCTAAAGAATGTATAAAAATAGGCAGACCATACTAAGAATACGACTAAATATAAATCGTTCATTGCAATGCGAGACATTGTAAAGAACAAGCCGTCCATACTTAAGACTAAAGCTGCTAACGTGGCAATAGGTCTATTATTAAATAGTCTTAGAGCCAATTTATAGACACCTATTATTATAAAAATTGCACAGACTACAGAGCCAATTCTCCAGCCAAATGAGTTTTCGCCAAAAATAACCATAAAACCAGCCATTATTAGTCTAGAGACTGGTGGATGATCCCATACATAGGCAACCCCTTCTGGAGGTGTTGCAGAAAACTGATAGGCAGCAGGGTTACCATGTAAATATTCTCTGGCAGTAAATGCATGATAAATTTCATCGAAGAAATATCCTTCTGGAGCAGAGAGATTATAAAGACGGGTACCTAGAGCAAATAACAGAATTGCAGGTAGAACCAATTTAAAAGGATCTGCAATAATTCCTTTAATAACTGGGGTTAAATACAGACGCAGACTAAGGGGAAGTTTGTTCCAGATATGCTTGATTTGCTTTCTCATAGCTAGATTATAGAACGAAGTTCTGAAATTTAATTAAAATTTTGCAAAAACGCTTACAGAAAATAGGATCGAAAAGAAAATTCGTATAAATTAACGAAAATTTCAGACAATTCTGTAAAATTAAACCAATGAGTAAGAATTTAAGCAAATTGCAGTGGCTTTTAATTAGACTTCGCTGGTTGTGGCAACTAGTTTTGAAGAATAAATTTGTAATATTGGCATTGGCACCGTGGCTCATTTTCATGTTTATTACCTTCTGGCAAATGGTCTATATTAAGGACGGAGCTCTGTGGATTGCTCATGAATATGCATGGGGCGACTGGGCATTACACGTTAGTATGGCAGGCAATTTTGCTTTTAGAGAACCAGCAGATTGGTTTACTTGGCACCCTGTGTACGCTGGCAAACCACTTAGTTATCCGTTCTTAGGCAATTTAATTGCAGGACTTATTTGGCGCACAGGTGCCAGCGTGCAACTTTCATTCTTTATTCCAAGTATTATTACCGCCGTTTTACTTATTCTGGTTATCTACTTAATTGCTAGAAGATTAGGAAACTCTAAGCCACTTTCTGTACTAAGCGTTTATCTGTTCTTCTTAAGCGCGGGTCTGGGCTTTTCTACTGCAGTGCAGAATCTTCTTTCTGGAATTCCATTCGATAAAGTAATTATTGGCACAGAATATTACTCACGTAATGAAGCTTTGCAATGGCTGGGGGGGAACGTGCTTGTGGCTTTGCTTATTCCTCAACGAGCATTTTTGCTGGGAATAACAATGGCTTTATGGGTAATCTGGGCGCTACTAGCCAAGAAAATGAGTAGAAATAAGAAAATTTTCTGGGGATTATTTAGCGGTTTAATAATTATTGCCCATGCGCATAGTTTCTTGGTGCTTATTCTGTTATCTGCTGTAATTCTTGCGGTAAAAGCTGTAATTGCCAAAGTAGGCATAAACACTCATTTAGGCAGAAAAAAATTGCAGGCCTATATCAAAGAGTGGCTTTGGTTTGTAATTCCTGCGGGAATTGTCTCGGTAATTCTTTACTTGTTGTTTATTCGCACAAGTGTAGATGTGCCCGATTTCATGAAGTTTCAACCAGGATGGTCGGTTAGAACTTTGCCGGAATGGTTCGAGTTATGGTGGCAGGCATGGGGTTTTAGCTGGGTTGCCTTACTATTAGGAGTGTTGGCAGTACTTCCTTATAAATATTTTGGTTTAAGAGCAAAAGGCAAGCTGCAGGAGAGTGAAAAATATCTAGTAGCGTTTATTCTAGGAGGCATTGGTTTATTTATAATTTCAAATCTATTTTTATTGCAACCTATTGGTTGGGATAACTCTAAGATCTTTACCTGGATATATTTATGTATTGTCTTTACCATACTGCCTGGCTTTAAGTTCTTAATAGACAATAAAGGTGCATTTTTAGTGCCAATTCTAATCATTGCCTGCTGTTTTACTGGTTTTCTAGATCTTTATAGAGCAACAGACCACATTCTCTTTAGTAATTACATGTTAATAGAGTCAGCAGGAGTAAAAGCAGCCACTTATATTAGAGAGAATCTGCCGGCAGATGCTGTTATGGTTTCTACCCCAAGAACTCATAATAGTATTGGCTACGTACTTTCTGGGCGAACTTTATTGGCAGGCTATTCCTCCTGGTTGCTTAATTATGGTTTTGATTATCGACCTAGAGAGCTAGATATTGAAAATATTTATAAAACACCAGATGCAGCAGTTGCAGAAGGTATAATAGAGAAGTATAAGAACCAATTTCCTCATCTTTATTTGGTTGTTACTCCTTACGAAAGATCTAACTACCTGGTTAATGATTCTGAACTAGATAAGAACTTTCAGAAAATATACTCTGAAAATGGCTATACTGTATATGAACTATGATTAAAGGCCTTAATAAACAAGAGGTTTCTACAAGATTAAAAAGTGGTAAGGTAAATATTGTCCCTAAGGCGAATGAGAATACTACTCTAAAGATTATTGGTGCTCATTTTCTAGATATCTCAAATATAATTATCTTTGCCTGTTGTGCCTTACTGCTTGTCTATAACCAGGTGGCAGATGCACTGTTATTTTCCTTTGTTATCCTTATTAATATTGCTATTAGTGTTTTTCAGGAACTTAAAAGCAAAGAGTCTTTAGCAAAAATAAATGTTGTAAAACATAACAAGGTTTTAGTTGTAAGAGATAGTAAAGAGCAAGAAATAGAGCCAGACGAAATTGTTATGGACGATGTTGTTATTGTCATGACAGGTAACTCTCTGTATGTAGACGGTGAAGTTATTATTACCGAAAATCTTTTAGTAGACGAGTCTATACTTACCGGAGAATCGGACTATAAATCTAAGCAGCCAGGAGAAAAAGTGTTTTCGGGTTCGTTTGTTGTAGCTGGAAGAGCTTACTACAAAGTTACAACAGTGGGAATGGATAGTTTTGTTAACAAAGTTTCTGTAAATGCTCAGAAATATGTTCGTTATGTTTCTCCTTTACAAGAACGAGTGGGTAAATTGGTCAAAGTAATGACAGGTATAGCTTTTATTGCAGTTGTTATCTTAGTTTTTCTAAATTCTGCTGTATTTCGTCTTTCGGATGTAAATTTGCTTAACGCAGTGCTTTCAATCGTGTCGTCTGCTGTTCCTCAGGGTATTCTACTTACTCTTACACTGGCTTTTATTGTAGGAGTTATTCGCATGTATCAGAAAAGAATTTTGGTGCAAAAAGCGAATAGTATAGAAACTTTGGCAAACATTAAAGTTCTGTGCATGGATAAAACTGGTACGCTTACTCAGAATAAACTGCATTTAGAGAATATTCATTTTATGTTAGATGCAACAAATGCTAAGCATTTTGGAGGTAAAGCGGAAGAACTTTTGTATACTTACTTGCACTTTACTCAAGAGCAAAATAAGACTGTACTAGCCTTAAAGCTTGGTTTAGAAGTACGTTTTCCAAAAGGAAATAAAAGTTTAGAACTACTAAAAGCAGAGGTTATTAAGCAGGTTCCGTTTACTTCGAAATCGAAGTTTAGTGCGCTTACATTAGAAATTAACGGTAAAGTCTACACATTCTTCTTGGGTGCTGTTGACGTGCTAAATACTGCGGTTGTAGCTGCAAAAACAACCGAAATTAACGAGGTAGATGTAACTGAATCTGCCCAAGGCAGAAGAAACCTGCTATTTGCAGTTTTAGAAGGAGCTCATCAAAACTTGCCGTCTGGTAATGAAGAGAAGCTATTACCTTTGGCTGTTCTATCTTTAGAAGATAAATTACGCTTGGGTGCTCGCGATATTGTAACTAGCTTTACAAAACAGGGCATTAAACCTGTGGTTATTTCTGGAGACGGCCCCGGAACTTTATTGGCTTTGCTTAAACAGTTGCAGTTACCAGAGTTAGATAAAGTGATTACTGGCTCGCAGCTTTCTGCAGCAGCAAACGAGAACGATTTTAAAGAATTGGTATTGGGGCATGATGTTTTTGCACGTGTTACCCCAGAACAAAAACTAGAAATTGTAAAAGTCTTTAAACAGGCAATTGGCCACGTGGCAATGATTGGCGATGGTGTTAACGATGCTTTGGCAATTAAAGAGGCAGATTTAGGAATTTCTTTGGCAGAAGGAGCCAATGTTAGTAAGCAAATTGCCGATGTAGTCTTGCTAGATAATGATTTACAAAAACTTTCGGATGTTATGTACGAAGGTAGAGAAATTCTATTTAATACTTTACGAAGTGCCAAACTCCTTTTTGTAAAAAATATCTATTCTGTTGTTGTTGTCTTGTTTGCCTTGGCAATGTTATTGCCATTTCCATTCGAGCCAAGAGGTTTGCTACTGCTGTCTTTCTTTAACGGAAATATTCCTATTTTATTAATTTTGCTCGAACGAAGCTTGCGCCTAAAAAGCTTAAACTTTATGTACGAGCTTACTCATTTCTTATTGGTTGCAGGTATTCTTTCTAGTTCCTTAAGCATTGTAATTATGTTGCTGTTTAAGGACACACCAAATTATCCTCAGGTGCAGACCGCTTTACTTGGTTTCCTTGTCTTGGCAAGCACTGTAAACTCTTTGTTCGTATTAAATAACACAAGCGATATTATTAAATCACTTAAGAGCTGGCGAAGCTTATTGGTATTGGTAACAAATATTGGCGGCTGGATTATTATCCTGAACTTTGAACCGTTAAGATTCTTTTTCCAGGTTGTGCCGCTTACAACCAATATGTGGGTTGTAATTAGCTCTCTAACCGTTGTTTACTGGCTATTATTGGGCTCGTTGCTTACTTTGCTACCAACAAACAAGAGGTATAAAGCAATCGCAGAAAAACTTTTGGTGTAGGCAAATTGCAATAAATTTCAGAGTAATTTAAGACGTGCTAGCTAATATTTAGTATTAGTTATTATCGTTGTGCCACCTATCTACAAAACGCCTAACCACAATTAAATACTAACTGCCTACCTAGTCCAAAAGTGGGTTAACGAAGATTGATCTCGAACAGTAACGTTGTTGTCTTATCCGCTGGCTTTAGAACCAAGAATATTTTGGAATCGCTGTAGTTGCCAAAAATTCCCGAGGTTTTATTGAAAGTATAAGGCGAGGTACTAATTGTTACTGGGTTGCCTCCAAAACGATCCCTAAGCTCGAAGGACTGATCCCTGCTTACGATAATAGTAGATCCTGTACTATTGAATGTAGTAACGTCTAAGGTATTCGTAAGCAGAATCTGAGTATTCAAAGTAAATGTTCTAGAAGATTTTTCTTCCTCAATATTAAGAACATTTAAAATTCCTTCCGACTCCTTTACGATTAAGCCACGTCCGTCTACATTCATGGAAACAATCTCTGTAGATGGCTTGTTGCCAATTAGCAAGGAGCTTTTTTGCTCTAGGTCGTACCATACAAAGGTATTACTCGTATTGTTCTGATAAACAACAACCAGTGCTTTGTTATCGCGTAAATTACTGTACACACGAATAGGTAAGGCAGTTTCGGAAATAGCAACCGTGCTTGCTGCGTCTAGAGCAGGAAGTTCTAGTAAAGTACTGCTAGCATCTTTGTAGGTGTAAATAGCGTTTTCTTTAATAAAGATAATCTCATCAGATTGCAGCGTATAGTTAAATTCTTTGCTAGCAGAGAACATTATTAAGTTGCTGGTATTTCTTGCCAAGTCATACTCAAATAAGTTGCTTTCTGAAGAAATAAGAATTCTATCGCTATGGTAGCTCCAGCTTGCATTGCTAACTGGGAAGGTAACTAGGGTTGAAAGCTTTTGCACTTCGCTTGTAACGTTTAAGTTATCTGCACGAAGAATGTAGTTTACGGCACCTTGCTGCCAGATTAATCTAGAGTTATTAGTATTCGCTTGTAAGTTGCAAGTAGAAGGATCTAGTGCAAGGTCTGTAATCTGGGTGGCGCTAAGAAGCTTTGTTAACAGAGGAGTAAAGATTGTTAAAGGACTAGAATCGGCTGTTTTCTGACGCCACAAACCCTCTGCATCTGTAAAATAGACAAATTCTCCGGAAGGAGAGAAATAATTACACGTAATTGCAGTGCCATTGGTTTGTACTAAGGCCTGCGAGGTAGGAATAAGACGCACTGCAATGTCTGTAACTAGTCCGGTTTTTACCGCTACTGTGCGTGTGGCTGTAACGAAATCTTCTTTTTCAAATTCAAATGTATAGACACCTGCTTGTAAGCCATTTACTAGGCCGCGATCTAAAGTGTAAGACTTGCCATTTATTTTTATTGTTTCTAGTGTGGGTTCGGCAATAATCCTTACGCCTCCTGTAGGTACAATTCCGTCGTTGGTAAGGCGTTCACCTCTTGCCAAAGCAATGGCTAGTAAACTAAAGAAACCAATAAAGGCAAAGACCCCTACGAAGAGGAGTAATAACATTAAATTTTCGCGCATATGACTAGTTCGCTTTACGCGTTTTGATGACTGCTTTGAGCTGGCCATGGGTTACAATATTCTAAATCTATTCAATAATAATGGCAAAGAAGATAGCAATCGACCTCGGCACCGCCAACTCCTTGGTTTTAGTAAAAGGTAAAGGAATAGTTTTAGACGAACCTACTGTTGTGGCAGTTTCGTTAGACGATAGACGTGTTCTAGCCATTGGTAACCAAGCCAAAGAAATGTTAGGTAAAGTACCAGGCAATATTGTAGCGCGAAGACCCCTAAAACAAGGAGTAATTGCTAGTTACAAACTTACAGAAGCACTACTTACTGCACTTATTAATAGAGCAATTGGCACAACCAGATTCTTTAAACCAGAAGTAATGATTAGTGTGCCAGCCGGTTTAACCTCTGTAGAAGAAAGGGCAGTAACAGAAGCAGCTGTAGCAGCAGGAGCAGGAAAGGTTTATCTTATTCCAGAGCCAATTGCTGCTGGAATTGGAGCAGAATTGCCTGTAAGTTCATCAGCAGGAAATATGATTGTAAATATGGGAGGTGGAACTTCTGAAATTGCCATTATTTCTTTAAATGGCATAGTAACCTCTCAATCTAAACGTGTGGCTGGCGACGCAATTAACGAGGCTATCGTGCAATACGCTCGTAGAAAGTTTAGCTTGCTAATTGGCGAGCAAATGGCAGAAAAAATCAAAATAGAAATTGGTTCTGCTATTTATGTAGATTCTCCTGCAGAAATGGAAGTGCGAGGAAGAGATTCGAACACTTCTCAGCCGAAGGCAATAATCTTAAATTCCAATGATATTTTGCCTCCAATTCAAGAAATTTTGCTAGATATTATTGGGGCAGTTAAGCAAGTGCTCGAAAATACTCCGCCAGAGTTGGCTTCCGATGTAATAGACAGAGGAATGGTATTAAGTGGAGGAACAGCCGCGTTAGAAAATATCGACGAATTATTTACCGAAAAAATAGGTGTACCTGCACATGTAGTAGATGACCCAATTCACGCGGTTATTAGAGGTTTAGGAAAAGCTTTAGACAACTTAGACATCTTACGTAGGTCTATGAAAGTTGCCTAAAAGAGTTTTAAGAAGTTACTTTTTGGATGATAACCCCTTCAAATTGCCCTATACTATAGAATATGGACTTGCGAACTAAGTTTTATACTGGTGTACCCGAACCACAAAGGTGGGCAAGCGTTTACGAATATACGCCTGTAGACCCTGCTATCTTTAAAACCAAAGGCCAGATTTACTCTGTTATCTCGTTATCTGCCCCAGAAGGCTTTAATGCAATTACCGCAGGAAATTTACTAATAGATCATCTACACGAAAGTTACTTTGAGGCTAAAAAAAGCAGTGTCCTTGCGTGCGTAGACACGGCTGTAAACTCGGTAATGGAAAGACTTACAGAGTTAATGGCACATGAAAATAGCACAACTCAGGAGGGGGTAGACCTAGATATGGGAATAGTTGTTGTGCGAGGCGATGAAATTTATTTTGCAGTTTTGGGAGACAGTAAAATTTTGTTGTTGCCAAACGCCAAGGCTAAAAAGGTATTAGACATTTCTTTGGCATTGAAAGACCCTTACGGAAAAGACCAATTAAGGGTTGGTTCAAGCTATGTTTTGGCAGATCAAAGATTTTTAGTTATTACTGGCTTGGCTTATCAGGACTTGCAACAAAGCGATTCTAAAGAGTTGCTTACAGATTTCTCGTTAAATAAACTGGCTACTTTCCCTTTCACGAATATTTCAGAAGCTTCGGCTATTATTATTGGTGTAGATGTAGAAGAACAAGGTGAATTGGAACTTGCCCAAGAAGCAGAACAAGAAGAGGCTGTTGTTACTGCAGAACTAGATAGCGATGGAAACTTCATTTCGCAAGATCAGGTGCCATTATTTGCCTCGGATGAATGGGGGGCACAATCTGCCAAGGAAGAACTGCGTGCCGAATCTAATGTAGCAGAGTCTGAACAAGCACTAGACGATTTCGACCAAACCGAACCGTTCCAAGGCGAATTCGACACTAGACAAAGCGCACAAGAAGAGCCTACAGATAATACAGAAGAGCAATTGGCAAGGTTGGAAGCAACTTATGCTGCCAATGAGGGTGCTGGTGTAAAAGTACCATTCTGGAAAAATATTATGCAAAAGTTTGCACCAAATTCAAAACAAAAAGACCAGGTAGCTGTATCTGAATACGAAGAACTAGACGAAGAAGAGGCTGTAAATGAAGAGCTTTATCCTAGTAGGCAACCAGCACATTTAGCCGAATCTGCCACGCGAAGACGTCAGATAACTTCCGACACTTCAACAGTAAAGGGAATGCTTATTAATCTAGGAGCTAGAATTTCTAGATTTAAAGACTTTGTACTTTACGATGTGTTCAAGATTAATAATCGCGTTTTGTTCAGAACTTTTACAGATGACATGGGCCGCAAACGCTTCTTAATCTTGGGTATAGAAGTTGGCACTACTCCGTTATACATTTTGGGAGTAATCTTATTGTTAGTTTTTGGCTACTTATCCATTAAATCTATTGGTCAACAAAGAGAGCGAGAGAATAAGTTAATAGAAGCGCGCAACCAACTTGTCTTAATTCGCAGCGATATAGACGACCTTGCTGCTAGTCCTGTTCTAAACACTCAGTCTATTGGAGACATTCCTCAAAGAGAAAAATTCCTAACAGAGCTGGCTGCTGTAGAAAATAAATTTAGTAGCAATCTAGATGTTCTTCCTTCTGAAGATGTATTAAAAGAAAAAGATAGAATCGCTAAGCTAGAAACCACAGTACAGAAAATAAAAGAGCCAACTAATGTAAAACTTGCCCTAGACGTTGCAAATAAATATGAAGGGGCAGTAGCAGACATTACTGTTTTAAACTCGAACCTTTATGTTCTAGATAAAATTTCTGGAAGCATTTACAGACAAGCAATTACTGGCGGTGAACCAGAATTATTGGTTGGAGGATTAACTAGCCCAGTTTCTCTTTCTAGCGATAGTGCAGGAAATTTGGTGGTATTAGATTTAGCAGATAAACCAATTGCAATTGTTAACCCAGCTAGCAAAGCAGTAACAAGGTCCGCAGTTTTACTAGCAAAATTGCCCAACGCTTCACAGATAGAAGTCTATACACAGACAAATAGTGCCTATGTTATTTCTGGTTTAACAAAAGTTTTACAAATGACACGAAGCGGCACTTCATACGGAAATCCTGCGGCCAAGGCACGTTATACAGAAGCAGAGAATCGCACAATTCAAGACCTACAAATTTTTGACGGACGTATTTACTTACTGGTTCAAGGTGCAGGAATGGTGCGAGTTGAGGTTCCTCAGTCTAGAGTAGAGGCTTTTACAGATACGTTGGCGGCAATTAATACCGCAAATGCAATGAGCGTAGACAGAGACTACATTCTATTTGCAGACAATGTTAATAAAAGATTACTTGCCTTTACTAGAATGCGCGATACACAGCCAATTTCCGACTTAATGGCACAGGTAAATCTAGACAAAATTAACGAGCCAATTATTGAAATTAGTACAGACGCAGACAGAAATATTATTTTCTTGGCCACTGCAACGAAGGTATATTCTGTTTCTCGCGATATAATTGCCAAATGAAGGTAGTAGCAAAAAATTCGAAGGCATATTATGAATACATTGTTCTAGATGAATACACTGCTGGGCTTGTGCTTTTGGGCTGGCAGGTAAAGTCTATTAAAAATGGGGGAATGAGTATTAAGGAAGCATATTGTTTATACTTTAAAGACGAGATGTGGTTGCGAGGTGCAAATGTTGCTCCATGGAAAGGTACAGATGTTACCTTGCTAGAGAAGGGAAAGAGAGATATTAAACTACTTCTAAATGCCAAAGAAATACAGAAGTTATCCGAAAAAGCGCAGCTAAAAGGTTTAACAATTATTCCTTTAGAGGTGCTAGAAGACCGAGGTAAACTCAAATTGAAATTGGGAATGGCGCAAGGAAAGAAATTGTGGGATAAACGAGCAGCTGTTAAAGACAAGGAAGCTAGAAGAGAAATTGATAGAGTATTAAAGGGTGGCAATTCATTTTAGATACTGTAATAGCTATGGAAGAAAACCAAGAAACAACAATAGCACCAGTAGAACCAGCTGCAACTGCTGCTCCAGAAAAGACTGTTGCCCCGGCACCAAATCCTACGGCTAAAATTTTTGGTTATAGACCACCAACTTGGTCTAAAGATTTTGACTATATTCGTAACAACAAGGGAACAGGCGCTGCAGATAAAACAGAAACCTGGTTACTTGTATTTTTAGACCGCATTTTAAAGAAACACTCCAAATAACTTGGGCAGTTACTTTCAGACTAAATTCCGGCTAGATTTCAGAAGTTCTTCAGGTTATTCTTGTATACTTTAGTAGTTAGACGCTATGCAAGAAACAGAGTTAAATACACAAGCTGTCACCGGTAGTCCTTCATTGCCTGTAAGCACCGCAGATATAGTTGTTGGCATTTTGGTGCCAGCTGTAATTCTGATTGTTCTTATTGTTTTGCTGCCAACAGTAATAGCCAATTGGTTTAAGCGCAAAGTAAAAGACGCATCTTGGGAACGAGAATCTTTAGAAACTCAGACTTTCGAAGTACGTGTGCCACAAACAAATGAAGTAGAAATTTCTGCTGCAGACCAAATGTTCGCTGGTTTTGGTGGCATTGCCGGCAAACTTACCTGGATGCGCAAAAATTTTCAGGCTAGAAATTCAATAGCTTTTGAAATTGTGGCTTTTCCAGAAAATATTCGCTTCTATATTACCGCGCCCAAAAGTATTGCTCAGCTAGTAGAAAAGCAAATTAATGCGGCTTATCCAGATGCAGATATCGTGCCAAGTAAGGATTACAATATTTTTCCAGAGAATTCTAAGGTAGCTTTTGCAGATTTAATACTAAAGGAAGATAACTTCCGCCCTATAAAAACTTATGACGAATTAAATATAGATTCTTTGTCTGTAATTACCAGCGCAATGAGCAAGCTGCAAAAAGGCGAATCTATTGTTTTTCAGTTGCTTATTACACCTGCTGGAACAGAATGGCGTAATGGTGGAAAAGCTTTTGTAAAAAAGGTGCGCGATAATAATGCAGACCCAGAAAAATCGAAAATAAATGTTGAAGAAGAAGTTTTAAGTGCAATTGAAAAGAAAACAGAGAAAGTTGGTTTTTTGTCTGACCTTCGTGTTGTGGCGGTTTCTCATTCTACAGAAGAAGCAAAAAATAACTTAGATGGTGTAATTGGCTCGTTAGAGCAATTAAAGCTAGAGTACAGCAATAGTTTTAAGAAAAAAGACAGTAAGAAAATAAATGCCAATACATTTATTCGCAATTTTATTTACAGAATTCCTCAGGAAAGTTTTGTCTTAAATACTGCAGAACTAGCTACGCTGTTCCATTTTCCAAACCAGACGGTAAAAGTTCCGCATATTAACTGGTTACTTTCAAAGAGAGCACCGGCTGGCCCCCAAATTAGCTCTGTTTACACACCTGGTTCTGTGCACTTGGCAACTTCTGTTTATAGAGAAACAGAAAAGAAAATTTACCAAAAGATAAACGACCGCCGCCGCCATACTTACATGGTTGGTAAAACTGGTGCTGGTAAAACAAACTTTATGCAGCGCATGGTGTTGCAAGATATTTATAACGGCCATGGTTTGGCGTTTTTAGACCCTCATGGCGATGCTTGCGAATATATTCTAGACAGAATTCCGCCAGAAAGAGCAGAAGATATCATCTACTTTAACCCTGCAGATACAGAACGCCCAATTGGTTTGAACTTCATGGAGTTCACTAGTGAAAATGAAAAATACAGAATTGTAGAAAGCTTCCTTGGTTTGCTTAATAAAATGTTCGACCCTTATAACCAAGGTATTACTGGTCCAAGATTCCAGCAGGCCGTTCGTAATGCTATGCTTACTGCAATGGCAGTGCCAGGAAGCTCTTTGGTAGAAGTTGTGCGTATTATTACAGACGATAAATTTGTTAAGAAATTCTTGCCCTATCTAAAAGACGATGTTGTAAAAAGGTATTGGACCGAGCAAATGGCAAATACTCAAGAATTTCATAAGTCTGAGATTTTGGGTCATATTACTTCCAAGTTTGAAAAGTTTGTAACCAACAAGCTAATGCGAAATATTATTGCTCAGTCTAAGTCTGGCTTCGATATGCGTTCAATTATGGATAATCGCAAAGTGCTACTTATAAATCTTTCTAAAGGTTTATTAGGAGAAGAAAACTCGCAATTCTTGGGCTTGTTAACTGTGCCACGAATTCTTAGCGCGGCAATGAGTAGGGCAGATATTCCAGAGGCAGAACGTAAAGATTTTATGCTCTATGTAGACGAATTTCAGAATTTTGCTACAGACGATTTTGCCCAGATTTTGTCTGAAGCTAGAAAATATCGTTTAAACCTTGTGGTGGCCAACCAGTATATTGCCCAGATTGACGATAAAATTCGCGATGCTGTGTTTGGAAACGTTGGTACTATTGTTAGTTTTAAAGTTGGTGTAAACGACGCTGCTTATTTACAGAATGAATTTAACCCTGTGTTTAATCAGAATGATTTAATAAATCTAGAAAACTACAACATCTACACCAAAATGTTGGTAGACGGAGAATACCCAGCACCGTTCTCTGCCAAAGTTCCTTACGACCCAGAAAAGTTCCCTGTTAATAAAGAAGTTGCAGATGTAGTAAAAGAGCTTTCGCGCTTACGTTATGGTCGCGATAAGGGCTTAATAGAGAAGGAAATAGATAGACGTAGTAATTCTGTAGAAGAGGCTGCTGCCACACCAGATAAAAAAGGCGCTGCTGGTGCAGCTTTCCAAACACCATTAAAAGCAGCAAGTGGAGAAGCCCAGCCTGTAAAAGCGGAAGAGAAAACTGAAGAAAAACCAGAAGAGAAGAAAAAGGTACAACAAGGTGGCCCTAGTGTAGATGCCGGAATAGGCAGTACAAATGCCACTGCCGGAGTAGGATAAAAAAACTGGCCCGGAATAACTTCCGAGCCAGAATTCACCAAAACACATTTTCTCGCTCTTACCCAATACTGCTGTATAAAGGCATATAAGAGATCATAAGGAAAATTGTGTGGCTAACATACATCAACCCTACAATGAGACTGCCAAAAATCACTAGGAATTCGCCCAAAGTCGGTTCGTCTTTCCCGTCTTTGACCCGCTTTACTTTATACACACACCAGCTAAAGGTAGCAATGTAAAGCAAAGCAATTGCAAATTCTTGAGCAAATGTGTTCTGCAACATTTGCTTCATGTATTCGTATTTCTCGATCAACTTGACATTGCTGGCATAGATTTGGGCAAGCTCCTCGCGTGTCCAGTTTGCGTTGCAAATCTCTATGTCTTTGTTCTGACATAACGCGACTTTTGTCTCTTCGTTTTTTTCAACCTCAAGAGACCAGATATTAGCTAATCTTCGTACTTCGAGAAGATTCGTTCTTAGGGTGAACGTCAGGTAAATACCTGCTAGGCTGATTACACACACTGCGAAATAGATCAAAAACTTTTTTGGATACATTTTTCTCCTTATAACTTCACAAATTGGTTGCCAGTAAAGGCAACTATTCTGCAACGGGCAGATCATACACTAACTTGGCTTTCTAGCAATTGCCTTATTCTTACTGCTACAATACAACTACCGGTGCCCGTGAGTGCGGGTAGATGAACAAAACGTGTCTAACACAAAGCGACTGTAACTGAGCAAAAAGGGCCAGTAGCTCAGTCGGTTAGAGCACGGTTCTTATAAAGCCGGGGTCGATGGTTCGATTCCATCCTGGCCCATATTCATTTGGCTCCAACCACAGGTTGGTGGCAAATGAATACTTGTCTTTGAAGGGAAGAGAACCAAGGTTCGACTTGCTAGTAGTTTGCGAACAAATCCAGCAAAAGTTTTTTAGTAGTGAGCAAATACTACTGCATGATACTGGCGGCGAAGCGCGCCAGTGATTCCATCCTGGCCCAGTTTTTCGCAAATCTTCAGCCTCCGTAAAGATTGCACGCAACTTTACTTCGGCTTCCGATTGCTCAAAACTATAAAGTTTCAATTCCCGATGGTCATTGAAACTTGGAAAACACCATGCAAGCCCCAATGAAGTTTACAGAAACACCTGCTCGTTATATGATCTGCTATACATAGTTATTCAAATAAATGCCAATAAACAGCAATATCAATGTTCACGAAATAGTTATCTGCGCCAATATGTTCGTAAAAAAAGACGGCAAAGTATTAATGCTGCGCAGATCTCCGCTAAAAAAGATTCTTCCTAATCATGTGCACCCTTATGGTGGCAAGGTAGATCAGAGCGAAGACCCTATGACTGCTGCAATCCGCGAGCTAAGAGAAGAAGCAGGTTTGGAAGTTGAAAATATTAAACTAGAAGCAGTTATTACAGAAGTGCATACCAATACAAATAATTGGCAAATTTTTCACTTTTCTGGAGACTATAAAGGTGGCGAAGTTCTTGCTACAGAAGAAGGCGAAGCAGTAATGCTTTCGGCGGCAGAGTTAGAAGACGAGTTGTTATTCGCATCTGTTAAAGAGCTTATTCGCTATATTCTAGACCCCAAGATTGGCCCAGTGTTTGCTCGTTTTGAATACAATGAAGCAGGCGACAAAATAGTTAACAAGCAAATAAATTTTACTTCAGTCTAGAAAAGGCAATAAATATGGCAGAACAAAAACACGCCACAAGTATTACTTTCTTCGACGATAAGACCAATGATGGCCGCAATAGCGCCGAGAAAATTTCTTCTGCTTTGTGGTTTATTATGTTGGGAGTAATTTTATTGTTAAATTCTACCGGTATTGTGCCGTGGTCTGTGTGGGGCAAAATGATTATTATCTACTTCAAACTTTGGCCATTGGCTATTGTAGGAATAGGTATAGGAATTTTGTTGGGTGAATCTAAAATTGCCAAGTTAATAAGTGGTATTTTATGGACAGCACTATTTGCCCTAGTATTCCTAATTTCTGCTTCTCAGGTTACAAGCTTTAAATTGCCTACCTGGTTTAATGACAAAATAGCAAATATGGAATATGCTTTGCCAGTTTCTTTGCCAGTATCGTTTCCGGAAGAATTAGACAAGAATTTTAATTAATAATTAACATACCTATGAGCAGTAATTTTGGTTCTAGAATAATTTGGGGCGGATTCTTTATCTTGCTTGGTTTATCTTTTTTAGGAGATAACATTTTGCCTTTTAACCTAAGAGGTGTAATTTGGACCTGGTGGCCAGCAATTATTGCTTTATTTGGTGTTTGGATCTTAATAGCTTATCCACGTAACTTTGTGGTTGGCCTTATTTTCTTGGCAGGAGGAGCTTTCCTACTTTTAAATAAACTTGGAGTAACAAATATTAGTATTTGGAACTTGTGGCCATTATTCCTAGTTGGAGTTGGCTTAAATATGATTCTAAACCGCAAGGAACAGCCAGCAGGCAGCAAAGATATTGAAACTATTACAGAAGTAGCTGTGTTTGGCGGCGCCAAGAAAAACATTGTTAGCAAGAACTTTAAGTCTGCCAACTTAACCGCAATTTGTGGAGGATTAGAACTAGACTTAAGCAAAGTTGAACTTACCCAAGACGCAAAGATAGACATTACAGCAGTTATGGGTGGAGTACAGCTAAAAGTTCCAGCAGGAGTTGAAGTTATTAATAACATCTTGCCAATTATGGGAGGAATAGAAGACAAGCACGAAACTGCAAAAGAGGGTTCAAAGCACAAAATTATTCTTACCGGATTCGCCTTCTGGGGCGGAGTAGAGATTAAATAAGAGTTTGAAAGGGTGACTCTCCAGTTAAAACTGGAAAGTCACCGATGCCAAATTACATCCCAAAGTAGTATCGTACTACTGAAGATGTAATTGAAGAGAAACAGACTAGGGCTATGGCAGCCATAATTCGAAGAATATACTAGAACAAGTAATTCTCAAGTTGTGAGAGTATATTAGAACGCGACTCTGTATGCCCAATGCCGCATACAAACATTCCCACTAGCATTCCACTAATTGCTGGAACTAATGACAATGGAAAAACTACAACCACTAGAATTGCAACTAACATTGCCAAAAACAGCAGCAATGTATAAACGTTGCGGAGTTTATACCAGTAAAGCGTTTTGAGAGTTGCATCTTCGATGAACTCCCTATTGCTGCGAAACGAATTGGGAAACTCTACAAAAGGCGCTTTGAATGCTTGAAGAATGTATGCAATTGCACCTTTTCCTGTTACAGACTCGATATTGCGTAGGCGTCTAAATAGGCTCATAAGATCACTCCTTTAATAACTCAGTCAGGAATACGGGCGAATTGTAGCACAAAAGGAGAATACTTTAGTTGGTCTTTCCTGGCTGAGGTAATAGTTGGGAAAGACCTTTTTAGCTAGCTAAAAAGGGTTGGCAGGGTAATTGTCATGAACTCAAATGCAGCTTTGCCAAGAGTTACATAACCAAGAATCCAGACCATGCAAGCAAACTTGTGAACTGTTGAAAGCCAGTATGCTTTTGAAGGTGAATCGCTGTACGTTTCGAATGCTAGCGCGAATGCACCTATTGCCGAAATAATAATTGCAATTATTCCGCTAATTGCGAAACCCGGAAGCATAATTGCGAAAAGCACTGAAAGCAGAATTGTTAGCACCACAATTACTACTGTAGTAATGTGTCTGCGTTTTGCATATCTTACTTCCTCCTCGCTGCATTTGCTGATGACCCTTGTGTTTGCAACTTCGGATGAAGTCCACAGGAACCCCACTGGAGCAAAAATGAACGTAAGCACGTCGGACGCATCGTTAAAGCCACTATCTTCTGTAATTGGTTGCATAAGAACACTCCTTGCACCTCAGCCAGGAATACGAGCGATTGTAGCACGGAAGGATTAGCTACTTATATTCGTCTTTTACGTCTGCAGAGTAATCTTGCATTAGCTTGTTAATCTTGGGGGTAATAACAATATTGCAATAACCCTGGTTGCCGTTGCTATCGTAATAATTCTTGTGATAATCTTCTGCCACATAAAATTCGCTGGCAGCAGCAACTTCTGTCACAAATTTGTCTGGGTAAATCTTCTCGTTTTCTAGCTCTGCAATTACATTTTCTGCAGTCTTTTTTTGCTCTGGGCTATGGTAGAAAACAGCAGAGCGATATTGAGTTCCCTCATCATGACCTTGTTTGTTAAGGGTGGTTGGATTATGAGTATGAAAGAAAATTTTCAGAAGTTTGTCGTATGCTATTTCTGCAGGGTCGAACTCAACCTGAATTGCCTCTGCATGGCCAGTTGCGCCTGTGCACACTTGCTGGTATGTTGGGTTAGGTCTTTTGCCACCTGTATAACCAGGCAACGCCGATTTTACGCCCTTAAGGCGCAAAAACATGGCTTCTGTGCACCAGAAACATCCTCCAGCGAAGGTAGCCAATTCAATTTTAGAATTGATTTCTGAATTATTCATGAATCACCTTTGGAAGGTCTTTGCCCTCTGTAATAAATTTAATAGAAATTGAGTTTACACAATGGCGTGTATTCTTGTCTGTTAGCTGTTCGCCTTTAAAGACGTGGCCTAAGTGAGCATCACAGTTTGCACACTGAATTTCTGTGCGAAAACCATCTTCGTCGTCTAATTCTTTAACTCCACCACTAATTGTGTCTTCAAATGCTGGCCAACCGCAATGAGCGTCAAACTTAGCTTTAGAAGAGAACAATGGATTATTACATTTGCGACAGATAAATGTGCCGTCTACATAAAAGTTGTCATACTCACCTGTAAATGGGGCTTCTGTGCCTTTGTTGTTAATAACCGTAGATTCTTGAGCTGAAAGTTGGTTGTATTGCATAAGTATATTATAGAACTTTTATGCAAATTTAATGAATCAGAAGGGTGGACTTTCCTGGCTGAGGTAACACTAAGAAAGACCAACACATGCTATTGCGCCTTGAAAAGGAGAAAATAGCAGACTATCCAGATTGTCGCAGCAATTCTAACAACAGAATCTGCGAACAGTACTTCACGATGACGCGGACGGCCGCGAAATACAGTCGACCTGTATCCTAGAATGATGGAAAGGCACACGAGAATTACCGTTTTAAGTTGTTCATGATCTGCATGGAAGTTGAATGCAGCTAGAGCGCCAACAACAATCAGAAAGACCGTCAACAGAAACCTAAATTGGTAATAAACTTGATCCTTAGACAAATTGTCCTGACCTGCAATTTTCTTGCGGTCCTGCGTAAACCCCATTCCCAACTCAATGAAGGGTAGGAAAGGGAGTTTGAACATAAACTTGATCAGATCATAATGTCCCCGAAATTTTGAAGCAGGGCGGAAGGTCTCCCGCTTGCTATCATTTGCTGCCATAAGATCACACTCCTTGCACCTCAGCCAGGAAGTCCGGAATTGTAGCACAAACGTCCTCTAACGACTATAAGTTATGATCTGCCAGACTTGGCACACAATGTGCTAGTTGTTCTTAGAAGTTCTAGGAGGTTTTTTCATGAAGATTTCACATTTGCTTGTTAGTCTTGTAGTAGTCAGTTTGTTGTTGGCTGGTTGTGGTGGTGCAAATACCTCGCTAGTGCCGGCAACAATTCAGCCGGCTGCTACCGTACAGGAAGTGCCGACAACGCCACAGGCTATGGTATCTGCGCAAACACTTAGCTTGCAGGAGCGCGAGAAGCTGGCAGTTTTGGCGTTAGATAGCGTAATTCAAGAGTGGCAAACTCAGAACCCTGGTAGAGCGCAGTATTACTCTAGAGGACCAGTCAATCTGGCAGTTACAGACGATGTAGATAGGTCGCTTGTAAGCACCTATACCATAGAGGCGCTTGTTGGCTTCTTTGCAGAATTCGAGTCGATAGATGGACACTTTATACCAACGCAAACTGCATATGTGCAGGGCATTGTAATAATAGGCCATGCTTTTGAAGGACCGGCACAAGTCCTGAACGATCAGATTCAAGTAAGTGTAATCTTTCAGCCCAATATGCCATAGCCCATTCTGTATACAGCAATTAGTCTTGAAGCTTTGCGGCAGATTAGCAAGGGAGATGAATTCTATGCAGGTTTGCTGCTAGACATGGCAGTTGCTTATCCTACTTGTCTGAATGCCTTAAGGAAGGCATTTACAACTCAAGATGATTTAATTGCCTATTGTTACAGCTTTGCTTCGCTTGCTGCTGCTGGGCTTAATGAGCTATCGGACTCACAAACAGCTGCTTTTTTAAGCAGGTTAGGGGCAATTTCTTTTGAGGGTAAGAGATTAGTCTTGTTAGACAGCAGAACTCTTCGGTTAGAGTTTCAGCGTCGCGCCCGACCAAGAGGCTAGAGTAGGAAACAAGTGTTTCTAGGCGGTTCCAAAAAGTTGGAACCGCCTTTTTTTAAGCTTGTACATTTTCCTATAGTTTGATATACTATAGGCTAATATTTTTCAGACAAAAAATAAAAAAGTGAGCATTAATGCACCAAGAATTAGGTGGTCTATTGATTCGCTAAGCGCTGCGCCTGCTAGGCCAAGAGATGCGTTATCTATTTTATTGCCACAAAGAAATGCAGAATATACTGCCAATAGAATAGCCAAGCTTTCTAAAGAACTACAAAGAAGAGTTGGAATTGGCAATCTTAGTGTTTCTGCTCAGCATGGTTTGGTAAATGGTGTTATGCATTTAGCAGATGCGCTTTCCGAAAGATTTCTGAATATTACTTCGGGAGATATTCCTTATGTGCAAAGCCCCTATGGTTGGTTAAAAGACATTTTCTTTAACAGAGGATTCGATTCCTTACCAGCAAAGGCGGGGTTTGCGTTGAATCAGGTCTGGCAGTTGGATAAGGAAGACCCTTATTCCCAAATTATTAAAAACTTTTCTAGAGTTATGCCACTAAACAAGATTGATGCCTTTAAATTGCGAACAGATTCTGTGGAATTACAGGAGCATTCCGAAGACTTCCGTAGGGCAATTGTTCGAGCTGGTCTAAATCTTGCAGATGTGGTTTTGGCAGTTGAGATTAATCCAAATGACACTTCTATAGGTTATGTTGATCGTTTAAGACGTATTCAGCAAGATACAAATATGATAATTCAGCCTAGTATCGACCCTGCGCATATTTATGGATCTTCAATTAGACACGGTGGTACGCTAGGACCAGATGCCGCAGTAATGGATCATTTAGATAGACTGCAAATGGCAGGTCTAGTGGAAGAGGTAACTACATTAGAAATAAATCCGGTGGCAATAGACGGCACCCCCCATGCAAGTTGGAATGACAATGTTATAGATTACCCTGCGGTAGGCTATAGACTTGCTAGGAATATTCAAAGACCAGAGAACACTATCGCTGGCAGTACTGTTCCTGCTGCAATGGATGCAATTATTGAGATTGATCCTCGCAAATTCGAAGAATTTGCAGACTACAGCACTGGTCAACTAGAAGAGTATATTGCCCCAATTCATTGGGCACTTCACGAAGTATAAAATTCTTCGACATTTATTATAGTTGCGTTATAATCCGCCTGTATTTGGTGTAATTCAACACCAATGAGCTCTTAGGAGGTCAATAACAATGTTTAAGAAATTATTCAGGAACTACGAAGGTCCAGCTCGTCGGCGACTTTTTCTTCTTCTGGGAATTGTAGCAATTGTTCTTGTTGGTGTGGCTCTGTTTTTTGTCAGCAGCTCTGGCAATACCAACGTTAACATTCTCAAAATTGGTTTTACCTATAAGGGAGCGTCAAAGAATGTGGCAACAGCAGCACCAATTGCTGAACAAGCATTTGCACCGCTTCCTGAACCCACAGCAGAGCCACAACCGCTACTGTGTCCATTTATGAATCAACTTGCAATTGTAAAATGGCTTGAACCACAGCTCATGACTAGCGGCCAAGCGGCATTGATTTTCACAGGCGCAACGCAACAGTTGCCTATCGAGCAATGTGAGTACAATCTCGCGAAGTACTACCTTATCGCCAAGACTAATAATGGCATGGGGCAGTACATTCATCCTGAAATTTTGCCACTAGCATATTCCTTTTTAGATAGCCCTAAACTTGCGTTTCGTAAGGCGCGTATGAAAGGTGAAAAAGGATATATGGCTATCGGATCAAAAATCATCGTACTTTTTGCTTACGAACCAGTAAGCATGCCGGCGGGTCAGCCTTTTGGAGTAGTTACACTTGAAAAAGATGTAGCTTACATTGTGATAAATCAGTTACCACTGCAACAAAAGTCTGGGGGCGACATAGTGCTTGAAGACGCATTGAACCGCGTGTATATGGCGCAGGTTGCCTGTATGTCCGAAACATACTTGGACGAAGTAAAGGGCAGGTGTTTAGCCTTTTCTGCGCAGGTCGCTTCTCTGTCAATGGGTTTTCAGCCCGGTACTGTAGAGTATGAAACCATGTACGTCAAGATTATGGCTGCCTTAGAACGCACCGAAATCTATGATCCGGATCTTTTAAGATAGTGTCTGTTAATTAGTGCCACAAAAAAGGGGCGCTTTGATGAAAATCAAAGCGCCCCTCTAAACCCTTACGGTTTAATAATTTTTAGTTGTATTCCTCTACAAAACTAATTGCTACACCTTGTTTACCTGCACGACCTGTTCTACCAATACGGTGAGCATAATCGTCTTCTGTTTCTGGTAAGTCGTAGTTAATTACGTGAGTTACTCCGGTAATATCTAAACCTCTAGCAGCTACGTCTGTAGCCACAAGAACATTTAATCTAGTTCCCTTAAAGTCTGTAATAACACGTTGGCGCTGGTTCTGACGCTTGTCTCCGTGAAGAGAGTCTGCTCTAAAACCTTCTGCTTCTAATGTTTTACCCAATCTTTCTGCACCAAATTTGGTACGCACGAAAATAATCGCTTTGTCTACTTCTGGCAATTTAAGAATTAGTTTTAACTTTTCAGCTTTTTCTAGTCCAGATTTTACAATAACAGCAGTCTGCTCAATGTTGTCGCTAGTAGTTCCAGATTTAACCGAAACCATTTCGTAACTTGTTGTAAACGACTTTAGTAAATACTCAACTTCTTTATTAAAAGTAGCAGAGAAGAACAATGAATGACGTTTTGCTGGGAACTTGGCAATTAAGAAACGAATATCGTTAATAAAGCCCATGTCTAACATACGGTCAACCTCGTCTAATACTACAGAACCAAAGAAATCTAGTCTTAAGTTGTTACGTGTATTTAAATCTTTCAAACGTCCTGGGGTTCCAACAACAAAGTTGAATGGACCTCTTAAACGTCTAATTTGATCGTTCATACTCATTCCACCTACACAAAGAACTGAATTAATTCTTAATTGTTTGGTAAAACTCTGTAATTCCTGAGTGATTTGCAATGCAAGTTCACGGGTAGGAACAACAATTAAAGCTTTAGCATCTTTATTTTTAAGAACTTTATCAATTAAAGGAAGTAAGAAAGCTGCACTTTTTCCGGTTCCAGTGTTGGCAATACCAACCATATCTTTACCTTCCAAAATAGCTGGAATAGTTTGATCCTGAATAGGAGTAGGCAATAAGTAACCTTTTTCAATAACGGCCTTTTTTAGATCCTCATGCATCGCAAAGTCGTTAAACTGATGTGATGCAATATAAGGAACTGTTTCAACCTGTGGGATTGCCTTTTTTACCAATTTGCTAGGGTGAATTGTGCGAATTTTTCTTTTTCCTGCACCGCCTGCGCCGCCACGTCCGTTACCGAACGATCTTCCACCGCGTTGTCCACCAAAAGAACCACCTCTGCCACCGGCACGGTCGCCGTATCCAGGTCTGTCTCCAGCTGGACGGTTTCCACCGAATGAACTACCACTAGGGCGAGTTCCGCCGAATGAACGACGTTCACCGCCGCCAAAAGATGGTCTAGCTGGACGATCGGATCCGTATGTCTTTTTTGGACCTCCGAATAAATCATCGCTACCTGCAGATCTTTCTCTAGGAGAAGGAGCTGAAGTTGTTTGTCCTGGACGGTGCTCTACATTGCTGTTAAAGCTAGCTTCTGAACGATCTCCATAAGCTGGTCTGTCTCCCGAAGGACGACTGCCGTAGCTAGGACGGTCGCCACTTGGGCGAGATCCATAACTAGGTCTGTCTCCTGAAGGTCTACCACCGCCGAATGAACGACGTTCTCCACCACCAAAAGATGGTCTGGCTGGTCTATCTCCATAAGCTGGTCTATCTCCATAAGCTGGTCTGTCTCCCGAAGGACGACTTCCATAGCTAGGACGGTCTCCAGAAGGTCTTCCGCCACCAAATGAACGACGTTCACCGCCGCCAAAAGAAGGACGATCTCCACTAGGGCGACTGCCGTATGAAGGTCTGTCTCCCGAAGGGCGAGAAGAGCCACCGAATTTCTTAAATTTTCCTGGTCTTGGAGTATATTTACTTCCTGAACCACTAAATGCACTAGACCCTGAGTTGTCTGTATCCATTTTTTAATAGATAAACATTAAATAATCCTTGTCGCTTTCCGGTAGCAAAACACAATAGTCTAGCTACGGGCGCACAGGCCGGATCGGGCCGAAATGGCCTCAAAATAGTCATGGTTGGCGCGATCAAGTACCAACTAACTGGCTTGGAAATCTAATAATCTATGGGAATAATCTTGAAGACTACCTTAAATGATTTCCGGAGCGAGGGCTCCGAAATACCTAAGGTTTAAAAAGGCGGAGCTTTACACTATTTAATTAACGGTATTATAGCATTGAGTAAGCGAATTGTACAGAGACAGAATGGTTGGGGTGCCGGGAGACGATAAGGTCTCGTCTCCGCGGCGATTGTCCGGTAACTACTTCTTCGTTGCGTCTTGGTTTGCATTGATAACGCAATGACCAACTTTGTTGATGCAATTTGCAGCATCTGGGCAGCCATTACAGAACCACGATGGCGTTTTGCCTACTGGCACTGGTGCCGCTGACGGAGCAGGGTCGCGACCAGGTGTACCTTCTGCGTCTTTATCCGGGGCGAAAAGAACTAATCCGTAATTCATGTTGTATTAACTCCTTAATTCTGAAAGATTCGGACAGGGAATTTTACTACCTCAGCAGGTAATCAACAAGAAAATTTTACTTAAGGAAAGTATCGGCAAAAGCCTTGGTGGCTTCTTGGTAAGAATATTCGGTTTCGTCCTCTTCGTTTTGAGTGTATTGCCAGTTCCAGGATAATTCTGGGCGTACATCAAAACCGAAGTAATCTAAGACGTTTTTTTGCGTTTCCAAGACATTGGCACCGCGCCAGTTTTGACCAATGACAATAATTCCGGCGGCAATGTCTTTGACAACGTTCTCTTCGTTCAAGGTAGAGTGGCGGTTTTCAATCCAGGTAAGACGTTCAATTAGGTTTTGGTAAATGCCGTTGGCTTGGCCCCAGCGCACAGAGGTAAAGAAAACTACGCAATCACTTTCAAACAGTGCTTTGCTTACTTGCCACAGTTCGTCGTCTGGGTTGTTTACAGATGCCCAACAACGGTGATTCCCACTGGGGTTCTTAATAGGGTCGTGCAAGTTTGCCTTGTCTACTCCACAGTTATTGCCATCTTTGCTAGAAACGTTGCCTTCGCACGGGTAAATTTTTAGGCGGGCAATATCTAGCAAGTTAACACTGGGGCCAACTTCACGAGCAATTTTTAGTGCCAGTTGAGTACTTTTCGGGAAATTTTCTTTGTTTCCGCTTTCTAGTTCACCTTTCCAACGGTTAGAGGTTGTAAGGAAGAGCACCTTTTTACGGGTTTTAAGGAAGCTAATAGTTTCGCTAAGTGTTTTATTCCAGTCTATAGGCATTACACTATTATAACCATTGCAGTGGGCAGAAAACTAGTACATATTATCCGAGTCAGATTTCTTTGATGCCTTTACAACTGTTAGTAAGAGAATAGAGCCAATAACGGCAGAAATAATTGCACCAATATCGTTAGAAAAGTCTTTGCCAACTACGTTATAAACTAAACCTCCAATAAGGCCACCAATTAACCCGGTTAACACATCTGCGAAAATGCCAAAACCTCTGTGTCTATAAATAATTCCAATAAAAGTGCCCACAAAGAAACCGACAAGTAACGAAACTAGAAGGTTTGTCATAATTATTTAATAGTGGAATAAGCTACTATTACTAATTTACTATAGGAATGACCGTTTTTATAGGCAGTATTGTAAAGTTTGTGTAATATATTTAGGTTTAGAGCTCTTTTAATAGTTTTTTCTACTGTAAAATAGAGCAGATGGAGGCAATCCCTAAGAGAACAAAGAAACTGCTTCTGCAAACGAATCCCGCGAAGCGGCGTAGGTTTATGCTAGCTTTTTATAAAGTTCTTAATAAGGTCTTTTTAGAAATTGTCTGGCCGCTTATTAGTATTGTTATTGTCTATTCAATTAAGCAACTGCTTTTGCGCAATAATATAGATACTGGGCCCTACGCACTTTATACAGTAGCAATTTCTGCGAATGCACTTTTAGGTGGGTTTAATAGTGGTCTATTTACACTATTAATTGTGTCATTAGGAATTACATATAACCTGATTCCACCAATTCATTCACTTAATATCGAGAAGATAAATGATTCGGCAACGCTTCTCCTGTTTATATTACAAGGTTTCTTGATTGCAATTATTATTCAGCATCTGCGCGAAATTGGCTTTAAATTAAAAAAGGCTAATAAAGTATTAGAACGAAATCAAAAAGAGTTAGAGATAGCAAAAAATAATTATCAGAAGGTAATTAATGCCAATATGATTGGCGTGCTATTAATAGATGCCCATGGTCATATTCTAGAAATGAACGACACAGCTCTAAACCTTATTGGTATTTCGCGAGATGAATTGAAACAAGAAGCCCCAAGATGGGATTCTCTTACCCCGCAAGAATTCTGGTCTCAAGACTTACATTCAATGCAAGAAGTATTGGCTACTGGTTATGCTGGCCCATATGAAAAGGAATTAATTCGGAAAGATGGCCAAAAAGTTCCTGTGCTTATTAGTTACGTTTTGTTAGATGAAGAGGTACAAACTTGTCTATGTTTGTTGCTAGATATTACAGCTCGCAAAATGATAGAAGCCAAGAAAGACGAATTTATAGGCGTTGCTAGCCATGAACTTAAAACTCCGCTAACTAGTATTCAAGGATATTTGCAGCTGGTGCAAACCTATATGAAAAAGCAAAACTACACCAAGGCAGAAGATATGTTAGAGAAAATAGATAAGAATACCTCTAAACTTACTGCGTTAATAAATGAGTTGCTAGATATTTCTAGAATTCAAGCTGGTCGTTTGGTGCTAAATCCAATGCCCCTTAGTTTTAATACTCTAGTAGAAGATACTGTTGAAGAGCTAGGTGCAATTTTAAAAGATTTTGCTGTAATTACAGAATTTGAAGATGAGTTTTTAATTAATGCAGATCCTTTAAGACTTAGTCAGGTATTAAAGAACCTAATTTCTAACGCCGCAAAGTATTCTAAACCCAATACAACAATTACTTTGCGCCTGCTTAACAAAGGTTCAAAAGTAAGGTTCGAAATTGAGGATCAAGGAATTGGCATAGCTAAAAATAGACTTGGTCAATTGTTCGAAAAGTTCTACAGAGTAAGAGAGGCCAGCCCCGAAGGAGTTTATCTTGGTTTTGGCTTGGGCTTATATATTACTTCAGAAATAATTAAGAGTCATCATAGTCAAATAAAGGTAGAGAGTGAACTGGGCAAAGGCTCGAAATTTTACTTTAGTCTGCCAAAAACTTAATGAGCAAACTTACTCACGATCTTAATAATAAACTGGCAATTGTTTGGGGATACACTCAACTGCTACAAGCAGACAGTACTTTTACAGAGGCTCAAAAGGCTAAACTAGCAAAGATTGCTGATGGCTGTGCCGAAATGGCAGAATTACTAAAGAAATCGGCTAGCTCTACTCCTAAAAAGAAAACTCTTGCTTAACTAGGCAATTAGTTTGTAGCCAAAACCTCTTAGAGATTCTATTAGTTTAACTTCATTATCGCCATCTATCTTTTTGCGCAATTTGCCTACATGTACGTCTATGCTTCGAGTAAATACTTCGGAAGTATAGCCCCACACTGCATCTAGTAGCTTTTCTCTAGTCATTACTCTAGATTTATTGATTAATAGGTAACGTAAAAGCTCGAATTCTTTTGGTGTTAAGACAATTTCTCTGCCCGCACGGCTAACTGCCATTGTGTCCTGATCTAGTGTTAAATCATGACTTTGTAAGACTCGGCTATCGCTTGTTGTTCCGCGTAGCCTGGCATTAATTCGGGCTATTAATTCGTTAACATTGAACGGCTTGGTAATGTAATCGTCTGCTCCTAGGTTTAAGCAGTTTACAACGCTTTGCAGCTCTTTATTTCCGGTAAGAATAAGGATAGGTAGGCCAGAATATTGTGCTCGAACTTCTTGGCAAATTTGTTCTCCGGTAATATCGCCTAAACCTAAATCTATAATTAAAACGTCTGGAGCGTTTATTTTTACTGCTTTTAAACCTTCGGCGCCAGAATTGTAGCCTTTAATTATTAAATTAGGTTCGCTGGCAGTAAATTCTTTTATTAGATCGATAATTCTTTGGTCGTCATCAATAATTGCAATTTGTTTAGGTTTCATATTTTTTATATAACTATTAACTATTTATTAAATTACTTATTCTTTCTTGCAGAGTAACAATATCAAATGGTTTTTCTAGTGAGTCGTCTACAGCAAGACTGGCAGCAATTTCCTTTAAATGAAAAGTAGCAGAAATTAGCAAGATTTTGGAATTAGAAGTATTTGGCAACTTTTTAAGATCTTCAATTAAAGCATCTGCCTTAATTTGCCCAAGCCAATAATCTATAACCATTAACTTTGGTTGGTTTTTCTTGGCAATAGCCAATAATTCTGCGGCATTTGTAGCGCCTTTCCACTTGTAACCCATGTCTTCAACAACGATTGAAATTATTTCAAAAATAGCCTCATCGTCCTCGCAAATTAGCACATCCATTAGTAAATACTGATCGCTTTTTTAGAGATCAAGTTATTAATTGCTCTTTTGCTTAGTGCCACATTGTTTCTAATGTCTAACATTATACAAGTTCCTTCTGAATCTAATCTAGTTAAACTTAATTGCTTTAACTTTAGTCTTGCAAGAAGAACTCTAAGTGAAGTTAAGGTAAAGATTTCGTAAAACTTATCTCTTTGCTAAAAATGAAGATAACCTAAGTACCGTAAACCACAGCATTCCCAAGGCTAAATTTTTCAAAATATATTGACCTTCCAAAGTTGGTACAAGAAAAGCTTGCCATACTTCTTTTCCTAAAAGTAACAGAGGAAGAGCAGTTGTAAGCATATGCCCAAAGAATATTACTGTAATAAATACTAATAACTTCTGGGAATTACTAAATATAGAGCATAAAAATAACACCCCAATTACTACTTCTGCCGCAGAAAAAAGCTGATAAAAACTACTAAAAGGAAGTAACCAAGCCAAGGTTTTATTAAAGAGTGCCTCTACCAATGGCGTTGCAGGACTTTGCTCCACAAGCTTTATAACACCGAACCAAATATAAATAACACCTAGTACAAGCTTTCCTGCAGAAATTAAAAGAATATCAGAATGTTTTCTTAAACTAGAAAGTAATGTTTTCATAGTCACATTTTAGCCTTTCTGGGTGTAAAATCTACGATTAATTAAGTTTGAATATTTAATTATGAGAGTTTTGTTTGTGCATTATCGCGTTGGAGAACGCGACGGAGTAAGTATAGAAATAGAGAAAAGAGCAAAAATCTTTAAAGAGCTAGGACATGAAGTGTTCTTTTTGTCTGGTTACGATGGTATTAGCCGCAAAAATTCCTGGGTGTTTCCGGAAGTGAATATTCTAGATCCGCAACAACAAGAGCGCCGATTAAATTTTTTTGAGCGCTTTGTTTGGACATTAGAGGAAGCAGAAAAAGAATTTCAAGATGAATATACTTCGCTTACCGAAAAAATACGTGGCGTTTTTGCAATTGTACAGCCAGATCTAGTCTGTGTGCATAACGTTTATTCGCATGCTTATCAATTACCATTTACTTTTGCATTAATGACAGTTCAAGATGAGTTCGCAGCCAAAACACTTACCGTGCATCACGATTTTTGGTTCGATAGACCTAGGTTTACAAACAGCACATATTCATTTATTCGAGAAAAAGTAGAGCAGATTCCTTTCGACAGGCCTTATATTTTCAAGCAGCAAGTTATTAACAGCATCGCCCAAAAGGCTTTACTAGACAAAAGAGGCATTTCTGCAGAGCGCATTGGCGACTTTTTCGATTTTTCTAAAGAGCACCGTACTAGAGAAGCAGATTGTAATCAGTTGCGTACAGAACTAAATATAAACACCAAAGATTTTGTAATCTTGCATGCCACTAGGATTATCGAGCGTAAGGCAATTGAAATTGCCATTGAATATGCTTCACAACTACAAAGCAAATTCTCGCAATTAACCGAACCAGTTGTACTAAACGGAAAAATTGTAACTAAAGACACAAAAGTAAAAATATTATTTAGCAACTTTGTAGAAGTAGACGCAGATGTGTACGTCATTAAGCTTAAAGAACTGGCTCTAAACAAAGGAGTAGAGCTAATTTGGGGAGCAGCCAGATTTACACTTTATGAAGAAGAAGGAAAATTCTCTTTCTGGGATAGCTACGCTCTTGCCAGTTTAGTTACCTATACATCTGTGGCAGAGGGTTTTGGAAATCAATTCCTAGAAGCGATGTACTTTAAAAAGCCTTTGGTAATGCTAGAGTACCCTGTTTTTGTAGATGACATTAAACAAGAGGGTTATCACTATATTTCCTTAGGTTCCAAGTTTAAAGAAGAGGAAAATAAGTTATTTAGTATTCCTAGCGAAAATATGCAGACAGCAGTGCAATTTACTTTTGGCTTTTTAGAGAATTCTTCAGAACTAATTAAGAATTTGGAGCTAAACTTTAATACAGCTAAAAAATATCACGACGCTTCTATTCTGGCAGAAGAGTTGTTTCACTTATGCAGACAATTAGCTGCAGATTAATATTAGTTACTATTATTAATGGCAAAAGAAGATACAATTTTCGACAAAATTGTGAGAGGAGAAATTCCTGTTCATAAAATTTATGAAGACTTAAATACCTTGGCTTTCCTAGATATTGCACCAGTTAGCGAGGGTCATATTCTGCTTATTCCTAAAACTCATTACAGCTATGTTTGGGACTTACCACCACAGGAAAGCGCAAAACTTTTTGCTGCGGCTCATTTATTAGCAGATTTTCTGCGAGAAAAAACAGGCACTTTAGTTTCACTACTAATTAACGGAGAAGAAGTAGAATACGCTCATATTCATCTTGTACCACATGTTAACGAAAGCTTTATGACAGGAATTGGCAATATTAAAAAGTACAAGTTAGAAGACTTTGGTGGTGCAGAAAAGTTAGTTGAAAAGTATCGTTACTCATAAAGCGCGTAGAAGTAATACAATAGGGCTGTGGTAATTGGGCTTAAATTATATTTTTTAATTATTAAATATGCGTACTTTTTTCTTTGAGTGGCAAGATTTCGAGGCCTTGGTTGCAGAAAATGCACACATGCATTTTGGTGATAAAGCTGAATTTACAGATGAAGTTTTTTCCTTGGGTAAGGTTAACGGGCACGAGGCTATTTCAATTTTTGTAGATAGCCGAATTAGCGATCTAGACCTGCTGGCACTTAAAGAAAAGGGTGTAAAGCTTATTACCTTGCGTTGTGCAGGTTTTAATATGCTTAACGTAGAAAAAGCCAAAGAGCTTGGAATTAAAGTTACTAGAGTAGCAAGTTATTCTCCAGAGTCTATTGCCGAATTTGTCTTTAGCTTAATTCTTACTTTGGCAAGAAAACTACCAAGACAAAGAGAAGCTCACCAAAAAGGAGATCAGAAACGCACAGTTGCAGATATGGGCTTTACATTGCGTGGCAAGACATTAGGTTTGCATGGTTTGGGTAAAATTGGCAAAGAAGTTGCCGATATCGCTTCACTCGGTTTTAAGATGCAGGTTGTCTTTTATGATCCTTTCATTAGTCAAGATCAGATAGACGAGTATACTTCTCCTCGTAAAGGTGTTTATAAGAAAGTAGATACTGTGGCAGCGCTTTATAAGCAGGCAAATATTGTTTCTATTCACGTTCCGCTTATGGATACTACTGCTAATAGTGTTAATGCAGAGTTACTGTCGTTAGTAACAGAAAACTTCATGTTAATTAATAGTGCTCGCGGTGGAATTGTACATACAGAAGACATGCTAAACGCAATTAAATCGGGTAAAGTGCAATACTTTGGTACAGATGTTTGGGGTGCAGAAGATAAGTTCCAGAAGGAATTATTAGCCGAAAACACTGTGCAGACAAACCATGTAGCATTCTTTACAGAAGAGGCTGTGCATTCAATTGTCGCTCAAACTTTAGAGTCGCTTTCTGACCAGGCAAGACCAGAAAACATTCTAGCCTAAATTTACACTGTTTTTAAACTCCAGCTCGGGTTGCGTTCTAAGAAATTAGGCGCCTCGGGCTGTAGTTTTGTAGAATTCTGCACATATTTATCTTTTGCCAAAAAGTGTCTATAGGCGGCAATGCCAATCATAGCTGCGTTATCTCCAAATAGCTTTCTTGAATAAGGAAAAAGTAATTTGCAGTTATATTTTTTGCACAAAAGCCTAATTTGCCCTCGCATAAAAGTATTTGCTACAACTCCACCGCCAAAAAGTAAGTATTTTGGTTGTTCCTGCTTAAGAGCAAGTTCTAACTTGTTGCAAATATGCAAACTAGCTGCAGATTCAAAGAGCACGCATAGCATTTCAATTACATCTTTTGGTAAGTCAATTTTGGTGAGGTCGTAGTTGCTTAACTGTTCTTGTTTGTTGTTAATTGCCATATCTAGGCTGGCTGTTAAACGCCAGAAGGCAGTTTTGAGTCCAGAAAAACTAAACAAAATTTCCTGTTTGTTACTAAGTGGAATTGTAAGGGCAGGGCGAATTCCGGCAACATTATTTTCTATAGAAACTATTAGGCCTTTGCTTGTACGTTCTGTTTTTATTGAATATTTCTTGCGGTTTTCTGTAGCGATTTTTGCCAGCGCAGCTCCTCCAGGATAACCAAGACCAAGAAGGCGAGCGGCTTTGTCGAAAGCCTCGCCACAAGCATCGTCTAGGGTCTGGCCAAGTTTTTCGTAGCCAGATGGCAGAATTTTAATTATTTCTGTGTGGCCACCAGATAATAATAATCCTAAAGAATTAGTTAAAATTTCAAAGCCTAAATTCTGCTTTTGGTGTGCTAAGGGCGAAAGTAAATGACCTTCCATATGATTAACAGAAATGATGTCTTTCTTATGCTTTATGGCCAGTTCTAGTGCGGTTTTTATGCCAATTCCAAGAGCAATTGCCAGACCAGGGCCTGTTGTTACTGCAATGTAGTCAATTTGTTGCCAAGAGATTCCTGTTTGTCTAAAAGATTTCTGAATTGTAGGTAGAATTCTTTTTTCGTGTTCCAGTTTTGCTAGTGTTGGCATTACACCGCCAAATTCTTTATGCAAATTTGCAGAAGAAGAAATTACATTAGCTATTACCATAAAACCATTTGTAATAGCTACCGAGGTTTCGTCGCATGAAGTATCTATTGCCAATATTGTCGGCGTTTTATTCATAGATTGAAATTTCTCTTTCAGTTTCGCTTATTGGCTTAATAGATACGCGTAATGCTTTGTATGTTACTTGACGTAAGAAAGTAGACAAATAGCCAGAGATTTTGTCTGACCATTCTATTGCCACAATGTTTCCTGGTTTTAGATAGTCTGCAAATTCTAGTGCGGCAAACTCTTCGGCCGACTTTATTCTCCAGGCATCGCAATGCACCAGTTTGCGGCCAGGGGCAAAATTATACTCTTGCACATAATTATAGGTAGGCGAGGTAACCTCTAGTGGGTCTAAATTAAGCGCTTGTGCAATACCTTTTACGAAGTAGGTTTTTCCTGCTCCCATGTCTCCATTTAAGAAAAATATCAGAAGTTCGGGCGACAATTTATTTAGTGTCCAATTAAGTTTAGTGGTTAACGAAGATGCAAAATCTAAGGTTTCAGTTTCCGCTACAGAGATATATTTCTCTTTTAAAATACCAAGTTCAATTTCGCCCTGTCGATAAACTACGGCGGTTTCTAGCGTGGTGTCTATTACGGTAGAAGGAGGGTTTGTAGGCAAAACGCCTGCATCTACAATTAAATCTAAAAGTTTTTGTTTGCTAACAGATAGCTGAGTAAGTAGGTTGGGTAAGCTATAGGGGCTGCTGCCACCACTGGGGTTGGCAGATGTTGCAGTAATAGGCTTGCCAAAAGCTGTAACTAACTCTTGCACAAAATTGTAAGACGAAATACGCACGCCAATAGTGCCAGCTTCCGACTCTAACCTAGTGTCTACTTTGCACTTGCTGGTAGAAATGACAGTAACAGGACCAGGTAAGAATTTGCTGTAAATTTGTTTGGCTTCGGCATTAATTTCTACATATTCTGCTGCCATTTGTTGGTTAGAGACTGCAATAGAAATAGCTTTGCCAACAGGACGGTTCTTGTATGTAAGAAGTTTGGTCACTGCGGCTGGGTTGGTGGCATCTGCGGCTATTCCGTAACAAGTTTCGCTAGGAAAAACCACTAGACCACCATTGGCCAGGGCTTTAACAGCGGCTTTTAGAGCATTAGGAGAAGACAATGAAATTGTTAGCATAGTTAATTATTATTTATTTAATAATTTGACGCTGCTAACTTCGTCAAAGTAAATTTTCGCTTTGAAAACTTCGACTTAAAGGTCGAACACCTTCATAGAGCGGCCAGGTTTTGAACGCTTCATGATCTGAAGATACTTTTCTGTAGAACTAAAACGCTTGTGGCCTACAACTTGAGCCAATTTTTCAAGAGAAATTCCCTTGTTAAGTTGGAAAGCAATAAAAGTATTGCGTAAATCGTTTACAGTGGCGTTCTTAATTTCGGCACGCTTAAAGATTCTGTCTACAGCAGAACGAATATTGCGGATATTCATGTTTCCACCATTTTTGGTGTTAAACAAATAACCCTGATCTTTAGTATTTTGCTGACGGTGACCATCTAGGTAAGCCTTAATAGAATCTTGGCTTGTTTTGTTAAGTTCAACAATACGCATTGAGTTGCTAGCAAACTCTTTAACAAGAATTTGGCCAGTATTATTCTTCATTACAATATCTTCAAGTTTTACACGTGAAATTTCACCAATTCTCATACCAGTTTGCAACATAAGTTCTACAATAGTGTAGAGACGAACACTTTCTTTAGACATCTCGCGTAAAGCCTTATATTCGGCTTCGGTAAGAATTCTAGGAAGTTTTGATTCCAACTTTGGATGAGAAATAGGTTTGCTAGGATCGACCAATAGTTCGCCGTTCTTAACAAGGAATTTCGATAAAGATTTTATGCTATTTAGCTTACGCGACACGGTTTTTGGTGTCATTCCTTCTGAAAGAAGGGTTTGTAAGAAATCGTTAATATTTTCTGTAGTAACCTTCTTTAAATCGATATTCTTAAGGAAGTCTTCTAGCTGTGCCAAGTCTTTGTTATAGGCAACAATAGTGGCAGGCGATTTACCGCTGTCTTTTAGCATACCCAAAAATTGTTGAATTCCCTCGTGCAATGTCATATTGGTTGTTAAAACAAGAAACTTTTAACGTTTTAATTAATATTCTAGTATTCTTTGGGGCAAGAACCTATTAGTTGCTACTTAGTGGTTTACAAAGTATTCTAAACTAAATGGATCATATCACCAAATTAGATAGAGGTCAATACTATAAGACATGTTCTTTATAGCAAATTATGAAAAAAGTGTTTACTAGTGTTAAAAAAGTCATAAAAACGCTGGGAAGGAAGCTGCAGAACGTTCAAACGGTGTTTGGAACTGCAGGGTTTACACCAGTAAGAGGCCTTTTTATTATCATTCTTGTAACAGTTGTAATTGCTATGTCTTATAATATTTACAACACAGTGCTTCAGGCAACGGCAAGTAAACAGTTTTTGGAGCAAGAGCAGCAAAAACTTTTATTAGAACAGCAACGGAACGACCAGGCAGAAGAAGACCTAAAGTATTTTTCTTCGTTAGAGTATCAGCGGCGCTATGCCTATGATAGTTTAAACTTGGTTGCGCCGGGCGAGAAACTCTATTTAATAGAGAGTAATACCCGCACTAAGTACTTTATAGATAAGAAAAATACCGACCCCATTCAGAAAGAAAATTATCAGTTATGGTGGCAGTGGCTATACAACCTTATGCAAGCTGGCTTAAACCCTACTACATAGGCTATAATCTTTTTACCAGATCGCGGGATGGAGCAGTGGCAGCTCGTCAGGCTCATAACCTGAAGGTCGTACGTTCGAATCGTGCTCCCGCAACCAATTTTTCACCTTCCAACCAGAAATAATACGTTTTATAGTCTATCTAGGCTAGCTCTGTTGGTGCTTGTTAATTTTCGATAATTATCTGGATGCACAAAAGTTCGTAGATTTTCATATGGATTTCTTGGAAAATTTGGAGTAGTTGATAAATGCGTGGTCCAATCTTTTGTAGATGCAGCTAATTTGATTGTTCCTGTATTATCCACACCAAATTCAAGGTTTATGCCTGTTAAGTCTGTGAAATCTTGCAGAGGCATATGAGCAGGTCCCCATTCTGCAGGTCTATACGGACCATCTGGGGGTATTGAGTTTAATTTCAAGGTATTAGACCCAAGTTGCCACTTTATATCTGTAACTTCATGTTTACAAGCAAAACCAGATCTAATATTGAATCTGAAATTTGCGAAAGCAGTTGAATTGAGGTTATTGGTAACGATTTCTAAACCCCTTAACCCCAAAGTTGGGTCTAGTGGGTCGATATTAAAAACTCCAACCAAGCTCTGGGAACTTTGACTACCCCATGTTTCTGCACTTGCAGCTAAAGATTCATATACCAAAGGGTAGTAAATATCTTGTGGAGGTAAATCTAAAGGAATTGTTTGTGATCTGCTATAAGATAAAAATTCTCTATTAGAATCTGGTTTACCCTTAACTAAATTTTTCCAAGTTAAATCTGCACGAGCAGAATATGTTGGAATGGCAGCTCCAAGTAAGAGACCTCTAGCAAAACCAAGGTGGCTAGCAGAAAAGATTTCATTGCCATTAGTATCGCGAACAGATTGCGGATCGTCGAATACTAATGAGTCGGACTCACCTAGACCTTGGTGCTGAAGAGCTGAAATTAATTTAGCTTGTTCTGCACTAGAAAAACTAAGCGGTACTTCATTGTTTAGAGTCTCGTTTTCGGACATTACTAATAATTATAAATCATAGAAGAGTAAGTGCAGTTCTTTGTTATAATTAGCAATCGGTGAAAACCGTTGTTGCCAAGGTAGCTCAGTCGGTTAGAGCACAGCATTCATAACGCTGAGGTCGTGGGTTCGATTCTCACCCTTGGTATAGTATTGGTAGAGTGGGCTAACCGCCACTATTTTAGTGTTACTATTTTTTATTTCAGATTTTTCGCAATTGAAAAAGAAACCTACAAGATCGCTCGGCAAGAATCCTTTACCAGATATGCCAGGAAAAGCAAAAACAAGAGTTATTAAACTTAGTCTTACAAACATAATTAGCCTCATTGGGGCGGTTGTGCTGTTACTTGTGCTTTTCAACTTTCTTACACAACCGCCTCTTGGTCAGGAAGTAACTATAGATTCTTTCTTAAACAACGTTCGCGACAATAAATATGCTGCCGTAGATATTCGTAACGATGGCAACGCTAGTGCAAAGGGTAAATACGTAAATTTTGTAGAGCTTGGTGGCAGCCAGAACCTACAGATTAGCGATAAAAATAAGAATATTTATCAGAGCGAAGCGAATTTAGAAAAGAAATCTCTACAAGACTTATTGGGCAAATTAAAAACACCTGCAAACATAAACGATGCATTATCTGCAACCTTAGCCAGTTTTAGAGGAGAAACAATCAAAGAGATTTACGTTTTAGAAAACAAATTAATTGTAGATTGGGAAGCTTCTGCTGCTAAAGATTGGGTTATAGAGAACACAACAGAAACTTCATTTATTTCTGCATTAAATGCCAACAATACAGATGTTGCCACACTTAAACCTCAGGTTACATACTTGCGTTCGGCAGCAACACTAGAAACTTTCGATAAAATTCAGGAAAGTTTAAGTAATGGACGTTATCGTGCAGTATGGCAGGTAGAAGATAGACTGTATGCAGTTGTAAAAGACGAGAATATTTTAATGAACTACGTTAATTTCGGCACAGCTACTCCAGACTTTACCAAGTTCTTACAAGATGAAAATATCACTTTAGGTTCGGATAACGTTGTCTATAGAGTATTGCCAATTAACAAGATAGATATTGTTACTTTGGTTAACTTGGCATTCATTGCTGCTCTTGGTGTATTGGGTTATATGTTGCTAAAAAGTGTAAACAGTAGCAACAGTGGCTTAATGCAGTTCGGAAAAAGCAAAGCCAGAATGTTCTTTGGTCAGAAGGTAGGGGTAACATTTAAAGATGTTGCCGGAGTAGAAGAAGCGAAAGAAGAGTTAAAAGAAGTAGTAGAGTTTTTACGCACACCAGATAAATACACAAAGCTAGGCGCTAAAATTCCTAGAGGTGTATTAATGGTAGGAGAACCGGGAACAGGTAAAACACTTCTTGCTAGAGCAGTTGCAGGAGAAGCAGGCGTGCCTTTCTTCCATACTTCTGGTAGTGAATTCGAAGAAATGCTGGTAGGTGCAGGTGCATCTAGAGTGCGCGATCTGTTCGATAAAGCCAAGAAAGCTTCTCCTTCATTAATCTTTATCGATGAAATAGACGCAGTAGGTAGAAAACGTGGCACAACAATGCAATCTAGCTCTACAGAGCAGACATTGAATCAAATTTTGGTTGAAATGGATGGTTTTGAAGCCAGAGAAAACGTAATTATTATTGCTGCAACAAATAGACCAGACGTTTTAGACCCTGCATTGTTAAGACCAGGTAGATTCGACCGTAAGGTTGTGTTAGACAGCCCAGATATTGTAGGTAGAACTGCAATTCTTAAGATTCATTCTGCAAATAAGCCATTGGCTGCAGAAGTAAACTTAGAAAAGGTAGCAAAACGTACTGTTGGTTTCTCTGGAGCAGATTTAGCCAATATGTTAAACGAAGCTGCAATTATTGTGGCGAAAGATAACAGAAATGAAATTACCGTAAAAGATATTGAAGAAGCTGCAACTAAAGTGCAAACAGGACCTATTCGAAGACGTAACAGAAGTTTTGATGAGTTAAAGATGACTGCTTATCACGAAGCAGCCCATGCAGTGGTTATGTTCCATACTCCACAGTCTGACCCTGTGCATAGAATTACAATTCTTTCTCGTGGCATGGCACTTGGTTACACAATGCCGTTGCCAGAAACAGATCAGTTGCAAATGACAAAGACAATGATGGAAAGTAAGATTCGTTCATTATTGGCTGGTTGGAGTGCAGAAGAAATGTTCTTTAAGGACGTAACAACTGGTGCTTCGAACGATATTGAAAGAGCTACCAACATTGCCCAAAGAATGATTAAACAATTTGGTATGAGCAAAAAGTTGGGGTTAATAAAATACGGTAACAGCGAAGACGAACCACACATGGGCTGGGGATACTCCGAGAAGGCTTATTCAGAAGCAACTGCAGAAATTATTGACCTTGAAGTGCGCCGCATTATTCAAGAAGCATACGAAGATGTAAAAATTATCTTAAGCGACAAAAAAGAAAAGCTAATTGAGGTTGCAGAATTGTTGTTAAAACAAGAAGTTGTAGAAGCAGAAGAATTTAAGGATATTATGACCGAGGTGAAGGCAGAGCCAAAGGCTGAGTAATAGGTTTTCTATAGATAGTAAAAGAGCGCGGCTTATAGGCCGCGCTCTTGGATTAGAAACAATTGGAGAATTTATTTTGATGCAAATGGTATGAAAAGCAGGTGCACTTCCGGCTGTAGAATTGGTTGTAAAGCCAATAGCTTCGCGGATTCTGCCTGAATCCAAGGGTAATACTTTCCAAGATCACTAACTACCGCAAAATCGACAGGTCCGCCGTCTTTTACTTTAGCAGTCTTGCCGTATGAGACTACGCCCCAAATATTTCCAACGAGGTAAACTTGAGGGTCATTAGGTACCGTCATTTCAATGACACCACCGGAATCACCGTGATCAGGAATTCCCTCATATTCGTTGAATAGAAGTTCAAAACCCCGCGAATTATCTCCTATACCGTTGTACTCAACTTGCGCTGCCAGAGGAATTTGAGAAACCGTCTGGGTGGTGTCGGTGTAGCCGTACCCAATTGCTGTGAAGATGGCACCCTCGGTGGTAACGGGCACACTTGGATTTATTACTGAGGCTGTTACACCCTTTGTAAAGACTAGATCCTGATCTAACAAGATAAGTGTTAGATCATAGCCACTCTGAAAAGAACGACTCATGTGCATTGTGTACGTTAGCACACCAAGCTCTTGGATCGTAACAGCATTCAAGGCATCTTGACCCCGCTGCACCTTGACCTTCATTGACTTAGCCGAAGCGAGGCTATACTCATCAATTTCCACGCAATGTGTTGCCGTGAGCAGAATGCGCTTAGTTAGGAATTCTGCTGAACACCTGCCCCCAGGGCTGTCTATGATTGTCACGCTTTGGCCTTCGCCTTCAAGCAGAGTGTGACCGTGTACAATCTCAATCCGATTTTGCGGCGGTTCTTTTCGCTGAGCATTTGCTACCTGGGTAGCGAAAAGCGTGATGATTATGGCAACTAAAATTGCTTTAATGTTCATGTTGTTGATTCTCCAATTTGTGAATGACTTCCTGCCGATTTCTCAGCAAACGGCTAACATTATACCCTATAGTATGAATTAAATCAAGGTAAGATTATGAAGGAGAAGGGTATTGGGGCGCATAGAATGCGCCCCATTGGGTTAGTTGGAGGAAAGACTCTGAACTGTTACAGGCATGTACAAAGTGTTTGTCATTTTGCGTCTGCCGCGCAAGGCGTAAGATGCCTGTTCAATCCAATTGGCGTATTCCACAATTGTGGGGCCAATTAGCTGACGGTTTCCTTCTGCGGTAACAATTGTTCCAGAGTTGCTGCTGCACAAGTAAATTGTGGTGTCTCCAGGAAACTTGCAACTTATGGTTCCTCCGGAATCTCCATGGTTGCCAGAGGCAGTTCCAGAATAGATTGTAGAGTAGCCAAGACCAGTATGATAAAAACTATCCCAGAAACCAACTTCACCAATTTGCAGTACGTCGGGCGTTATGGTTGAATTTGTGCTTGTTAAGCCATAGCCAATAATCCAGAATTCGCTGGCTTCTTTTGGAAGTTTTGTAGGAATACTAGAAGGCTGAATGGCTTTGTTGAAAGCAATCGGTTCAAACTGAAACACCGCTATGTCTTCTTTGAAAGACTCGCCGTCTGCACAAGAATAATTGGGTATTACTGTAAAGCTAATTATTCTTGATACTTGCTCTGTTCCTTCATAAACAAAGCGCTTGTGGTCGCCAAAATGCACATAAGCATTGGGGTTTTTGGCGTAAATAAAGCACGTGCAATGGGCTGCACCAATTCCTGTTGTGCGAGCACAATGCTAAGCAACAAAGCAGGAGGATTATAGCCTATAGGAGTGGAATTTATATAAATGAGATAGAAATTGGGGGAAATTTGAGGTGCGTCCCACTCAACAGTTGTTGAATGGGACGCACTTAAAGGCACTAATTTGACATAAACGGAAGAAAAAGATTCTGAGAATAGACAACAGGAGATTGCCATTCATCTCCATTAGCAATCATTTGAGTATAGATCCACGTAAGCATACTTGGCTCTGTAAGATCTGGCCCCCACATGAAGTTGTTAACAGGATCGTAACCCCGCGTGTAAGAGTTTTCTGAAATTACATAATGGTTTAAATCGCCTTTCCAGGTTGCCTTAAAAGGTCCGCCAGAATCTCCATTCCACATTGTGCCGTCTAATCCACGGAACATAATCTCATCGCAACGGCCTTCCTCTCGTAGTTCAAGAAAAACTTCAGCTTGTGCAGTTTTCAAAACCGGAGAAGTTAAGTTTCCCTTCGGTGATGTTATGCCGTACCCGTAAGTGCTTGCAGAGATGATATCTCGCGTTGCAATTGTCGGCCTGGTGGTAGTGAAGATTGCAGGTGCAATTCCTCCAGTGAATTCAATCCTGTCTTGCAATGTCACAAAAGCAACATCGCAATTAAGATCTGCCTCCCTGTACAACGGATGCGGGGTAACTTTCGTTATCATGGAGACTTGCTCGGTGCCTTCTGGTTTAAATCGATTCCAATTGCCGAACTCCATTTTGTATCCCGGTAGAGAGTCTCCTCCTTGGCAATGTCCACTAATAAGTGCACTGCGGTGTCCAAGCAAGATAGTGCTGCACTGCAGGTCTCCTGTTGGGCGAATTAGGGCTCCAACTTCTTGGGCCGCAGCTGGGCTAGCTACAGTGCCAGAAATAACGTCGCTGTTTTCTGGTATTTGAATGTTCTGCACTCCATTGGCTACCCTAGGCGCGGTGCTAGTAGGCTGCACAGGTGTGGTGTTTGCAAGAGTAGGGTGGTTTACCGAAATAAATGCCGTAGTAATTGTTGCAATTAGGATTAATCTCCAAGACCTCATCTTTTCCTCCAATTGTTTAAGAACGATGTAACTTTGCCAAACACATGTTTCGGCATCATTACAAAGCGAAGGAATTATACAGCATGATTAGTAAAATGGAAGAGGTTGAAATTGGAGGATAAATTTGAGGAGCGTCTCGGTCAACAGATGCTGACCGAGACGCTCCTTTACTAGCGAATTGCGATAGGTACAAACGCCGCGTTTGTAAAGGGTGCTCGAAGTTCTACAAGCACACCAAAGTTTGTTGCGCTTTGCAGAATAAAGTCTACGTATTGGCTAATATCTGGGCTGAAGATGAAAATTTTACCTTGGTCATTTTCTCCTATTGCGCTGTTTGTTCCACACATGTACAGGTTGTAATCGCGTGGGAACCTACAAGTTATAGGCCCACCAGAGTCGCCGCGGTAGGGGTCTCCATCGATCCCTTCATAAAGTAGAGTGGGGCCAAGAGCATCTGTTGTGTAGACAGACACCAGTTTCATGTTCGCAACCTTCAGCTGCTCCGATGGCGGACCATCTTTTGCAATGCGTCCAAAGCCAAAAGACTGGAAGCTTATAGCCTCCGAGATTGTTCGTGTAGACAAAAATGTTGGCCCTACTGCAGAGTTGTATTCGACAGAGGCGATTAACACAACTGCTACATCGTAAGCACCAGCTACCCCACATTTAAACTTAGGGTGAACTGTATAAGTGATTAATTGAGTTGTCTGTTCGGTAAACTCTACCTCTCGGCTATTGCGGTCTCCCCATACGAATGAACCTCCATTTGGTGTAATTCCGCAGAGGCTGTGCGCAGTAATAACTGCCAGGTTGTTGTTTAGTAATGTTGCCGAAGATACAACACCTGTCTGATATTGGTAAAATCTGCCAGTATTAATCCCTTCTCCGGCCACTGCAATCCTGCCACCGATAATTTCGGCGCTTGTAGGAAACATCTTCGGAATAACTTCACCAGGCGGCACTTTCTCCTGAGCCGTTAGGGGTGTTGTTGTACAAAAGAGAGTCATCAATAGTGCGAGCACGTTAAAAAAAAACTTTTTCATTCTATCCTCCAATTTTTCAAAGAAAGCTTTTGCTGCCAAGACTTGTGTCAAAGGCCTCTGCAAAAAGCAAAAGAATTATACAGTAAAACTATTAAAAGGAAAGTAGTAAAAATTGGAGGATTTACAATGAGAAAGTTCTGGACGGAGAACATGGGCTCCGTCCAGTTTGGAAATAGAGAAGTTTTAATTAACCAATGCTAAAGGCAAGAACAATTTGTTAGCAAAGCCTTTAAACAAAAGATCGCCTTTTGCACTTACTGTTTCGTTAATCCAACTCCAGAAAAACTGCAGATTTGGCGATAGCACTACAGAATTGCACCCTGCGGTTGGTTGTCCATAAGCAGAAATTATTCCAGTAGTCGTACCATTTTTGTCTTTTATAACGCCTCCTGAATCTCCACCTCCTGGCGGTGAATCGATAACACAGTAGGTGGTTTGTGGCCCCCGTTCA
>Ga0105047_10000265_pt1 | contig 82580 bp, 73 predicted proteins | sample MAT04_FD_78384 | JGI IMG/M metagenome (GOLD analysis project Ga0105047, IMG submission 78384) | Freshwater microbial communities from Lake Fryxell liftoff mats and glacier meltwater in Antarctica - MAT-04 (megahit assembly) | ecosystem: Environmental > Aquatic > Freshwater > Ice > Liftoff... | reverse complement strand
GCCTCGCCCTGCGCCCAACACCGCGAACTTCTCGGGAGAAAAAGAAGCGGCCCCTCGGATCGCTCCTGGGGGCCGCTGTTGACTGGCGGGTCGTCGAAGTTCGCACGACCGCGTGAATGGCTCCGGGACCTGGACTCGAACCAGGGACCATTCGGTTAACAGCCGAACGCTCTACCAACTGAGCTATCCCGGAAAGGGGCCGGAATCTAGCGGGATGAGCGCGGGCGTCAAGTGCGACTTGAGCTGGGCCTGAGGGGCCTCAGGGCACTGCGCTTCCGTCGATGTACGTGCTCGCCAAATCGAAGCTCGCGGTGCCGATCGCGGCGCCCGTGCGGCGGCCCACGTAGTCGTCGGAGCCGATGTGGATGCCGCCCCAGAGGCGGGACTGGCCGGCTTGGTCGGCGGCGTCGTAGTAGGTGGCCCACTGCAGGCGCACGTCCACACTGGGGCCGCGCTCGAAGCGGGAGTACTCGCCTGCGGTTGCGACGTACTCGCCGAGGCCGCCGGGGAAGTTGGGGGTGCCGGTGATGCGGGTGAGGACCTCGGCCGCCGCGCGGCTGAAGGTGCTGTGGCCCGAGATGAAGCCGGGGAACGCGGGGGTCACGAAGGTGCGGAGCTGATACGGCATCCAGAGCACGCCACGGATCCAGTCGCAGCCGCCGATCTGGATGGCGCGGTCGCCGGGCTCGCCGCGCCAACTCTGAATGGCGATCTCGCCGATGTACGCCGACAGATGCGCGTGGCGCTCGCCGGGGGCCGAACTCTCGGCGGTGATCACCTCGACGAGATCGTCGGTGAGCGGCAGGCCATTCATGTTGTACGAGGGGCCGCTGGGATCGGTCGACTGACCGAGCGAAGCCATGTAGCGAATCAGCGTGATGGGGCGCGCCGAGGTGACGTCGCGTTTGATCTCCCAAGCCGCGATGGCCGCGTCGTGCACTGCGCCGTTGATGGCGAGGTACGTGCGCACGTCCCACTCGAGCGGATCGAGCTCGGTGCCCACGCCCTCCCAGAGGCGCTGGTGCATCGGGTGATCGGAGACGTAGTTGGCCAGGGTGTTCCAGTGTCCGGGCGGAGTCTCGGAGTGGGGACCGTCGGCCCAGAACTCGGCGAGCACCCGGCCAAAATCAGCGCGCGGGACCATCACCGGGATATACGCGGCGCCGGTCACCGGGTTGGTGGCGTAGCCGGTGCCGTCGTTGAGACCGAGGGTGTTGTTGCCGATGGAGCCGGGCGAGGTGTCCATCATCACGCCGTCCGTGGGATCGAGCTCGGAGCTGCGCAAGATCACTTCGACCGCTTCGGCGGCGAGCAGCGGACCGAAGGGCGGCACCGTGCCGAGCATGTAGTAGGGCTCGCCGGGCGCGGGGCGCACCATCGAGAAGGGGGTGACGTCGCGCCACTGCGCGCCGATGTAGGGCTGGGTGCCGCTGCCGAGCGGGATGCCGTTCTGGGCGACCGACACCGCGAGATCGAGCTGCTGCCACATGTTCGGATCGATGACGTTGATGGTGGGCTGATCCACGTAGAGCACGGGATTGACCGGCATCCATGTCGTGGTGTCGGCGTAGTTGTTGGCCTCGTTCGCGCCGTCGGTGGTGCCGAAGGTGATGATGGCTTCGCCGATGCGGTTGCCCAACGCCCGCGGTGAGTCGCCGGTGGTGGTGGTGTCGTCGGGGTCGTAGCCGAGGACATCCATGAACTCGCGGAAGCAGACCTCGGAGACCGGCCCGCCGGTGGAGAGGGACGTCTGGTACCGGTGCGCGAGCACTCGATAGGCGGCGTAGCTGATGGCCTCTTCGCGCGCGGCGTCGGTGTCCGTGGCAGTGAGGCGCTCGCGGACGAAGTAGCCGTCGGCCACGTCATCGTAGGCGGCCCACGCGTCCCACATCGCGGCGGAGAGATGGAAGAGGTTGCGGGCGTGCACCGTGGGGCGAGGGATGTCGCGGCGGATGGCGCCGAGGATCTGTTCGTTCCAGCGGCGCGCGATGGACTCGCCGGGCGCGATGTCGACGCCGCCTGCGGGGCAGGTGGGCATCGGGGGGATCATCGCGTCGGTGCCAGCGTCGGCGACGGGCGGACGGGGGTCGTAGACGGGCACAGCGGGGCCGCGGTGGATGATCGCGCCGTTGTCGAGCGCCGCGGAGAGCACGCCGCCGCCGACGGCCCAGATGCCGCCTTCGGGATCGATCCAGGTCGCGTGCAGCGAGGCGACGTCGATGGAGAGTCCGTGATCGATCTCGGACCAAGCGCCGTTCTGGCGCTCGAACATCGTGCCGTTCAGGCCGCTGGCCCACGCGCTCTCGCCGCGCACGGAAACGCCTTGGAGCAGGCCGGCGAGGCCGGGGGTGTGATCGCTGACGGTCGCGCCTGTGACCTCGAGCAATCGTCCGCTGCCGCCGCCGCCCACCACGCAGATGAGCTCGCCGTTGCCGCTCACGGTGAAGAGGCGATCGGTGGTGCCCGTGGGGACGACCTCGAAGGTGGCGCCGTCGTTGGAGTGAAGGAGCACGCCCGCGTTGCCGACGGCCCAGAGGTTGGTGTCGTCGCCCCAGATCTTGAAGAGACCGGGGACCTCGCTCTCCGCATCGAGCGGCAGATCACGGGGGAGGTTCACCTCGAGCCAGTCGGTGCCGTCGTAGCGCCAGATGAACCCGCTGCGCCCCGAAATGGCGCCGACGGCCCAGGCCTCATTCGGCGAGCGGGCCCAGACGCCGAAGACGGTCTGGTTCGCCAGGCCCGGGGTGCGCATGCGGGTGAACGTGCCCGCGTCGTAGCGGACGATCGCGCCGCGGGCGCCGGCCATGAACGCCTGGTTCGGGCCGAGCGAGTGGACCCACCAGAGATCGACGCCGCGAAGCGTGCTGTCGAGCGAGCGCCAGTCGGTGCCGTCGTAGTGCAGGACCGTCGGGCCGCTACCGTGATCGGCGCCGACCGCGAAGATGTCGCTGCTCGAACTGCCCCCGATGGAGAGGAGGGCGGAGGGGAGCTCTTCGCTGACCACCTGCCACTCGGCTTCGGGCTCGGGGCAGCCAGTCAGGGAGAGCAGAATGGAGAGAAGACCGAAGCGGTGAAACGAGGTCATAGGCATCCGGGGCGCGGTCTTGCGCTGTGCAAGACTGGGCCGAGCCGGACGCTGAGCAAGGCGTGTGCCTCGATCTCGAGGTGCCTGCGACGATCAGCCGCGCTTGCGGATCAGGCGGACCAAGTGCAGCTCGGTGGCGCTGTCGGGCTGCCAGTGCGCGAAGGTCTCGACCTCGTAGCTGCCCTCTTCGAGGGTGACCAGGATCCAGCGAGCGCGGTGGCGGGCGAGCTCGCGTCCGGGGAGCGAGCCGTCGAAGAGGGCGAAGTCGGTGTTCTCGGCCGTGAACGTCTCTTCCAGCATGGTCCAGCCGCTAACGGGCAAGAGATCGAGGTGCGCGGAGAGGGACTCCTCGCTGTCGCAGCGGAGCGAGCTGACGAGCAACAGGCCACCGAGCTCGAGGGGGACGGCCGCTGCTGGACCTCCGCCGGAGAGCTGTAGGAGCGAGCCGTGGCCCGACTCGCCGAGCCTGACGACGTCTTCCCCGGCGGGGACAGCGCCCCCATCCCAAGCGTCGAGGTCGCGGGCGTTGAGGAGTTGCGGAGCGGTACCATCGAGCCAGTCGAACATCAGGTGACGCAGTGTCGCGGGCTGGGCGCGATCTGGAAAGAAAGTGGGGCGAAAGAAAGTCGGGTTGGCGCTCTTGGGGGGTCCCCCGCCGCCGCGGGGCGCCCCCGAGGATCGGATGGGGAAAAAGATCGCTGGGGTCGAGAAGATTGGCGGGGTGCCTCCACACACCTCGAACCTGGAGGTTTCTGTGACCCGTCTCGATCTCTCTCTCGCTCTTGCCCTCGTGGTGTGCCCTAGCCTTGCTGCTGCGCAGGAGGTCGTGGCTGTCGAGGAGGGTTCGATCTTCGATGCTGCGGAGCGCAACGCGTTCGATCGGCCGTTCACCTTCTCGGGGTATGTGTCCGGCTGGGCGGGGAGCTACCTCGCGGGCGGCATCGGGGGTCGGGTGGGCTGGGAGCCTTTTCCCGAGCTGGGCGTCGAGGTGTTTGGCGAGGGGCACATCGTCGAGTGGGAGTCGGGCATCCGTCACGACCATCAGATCGGCTTCAACCTCTATGTGCCGCTCGAGGTGCTGCCGAACTTCCGCATCCGGCCGCTGTTTGGGTTCTGTACGGTCTTCTCGCTCGTCGAGCCCGACAGCAGCAGCTCGCCGCGCGCGGACGACGTGCTCTTCGGCGCGCACCTCGGCGTCGGCATCGAAGTCGGTGTCGAGCAGTGGGGCTCGTGGTTCCTCGAGGCGCAGGGCGCGATGTGGGCGGGGCACGATCGATCGCAGTCGCGCTGGACCGGCGCGGTCGAGGACACGTACGCGCCGTTCGGTACCGCGCAGGTGATCACCGGCTTCACGATCCACTTCGGCGACTTCTGATGCGCTGGCTCTGCGCAGTGTTGGTGATGGCCGCGGTGGTGAGCAGCTGTGCTCGGGAGCGGGGAGAGGCGCTGCCCTTCGGGGCGAGCAATGCGACGTGCGCGAGCTGTCACTCGCAAGCGGATGACTTCGAGCGGTCGGCGCACGCGAGCGCTGCGACTTCGCCGGTGTTCGTCGCGCTCTTGCCGCATGTCGAGGAAGCGTGGGGAACGGCAGCGCGCGATCGCTGCGTGGGATGTCACGCGCCCTCGCATGTGCCTTCGATCGAAGTGCCGGAGCCTGAAGGCATCGCTTGCGTGTCGTGTCATGCGGCGGTGGGGAACCGCGGGAGCTTCGATGGGCGGCTGGTGCTCGATCTCGGCGCGCCGCTCGATGGGCCGTTTGCGGATCCCGAAGAGACGCCCGCGCATACGGCGGAGCGGCGCGGCTTCGTGTCTGACGCAGAGGCGTGTTTGACCTGCCACGACCTTCGCGGCCCCGAGCTCTTCGTCGAGCCTACGGGGATGGAGCACGCCGAGGCCGTCGCGCGGCTGGACGCGCCGAGCTGCGCGACTTGCCACATGCCCGCGATGGAAGCGGGGCCAATCGCGGAGGGCGCGTCGCTCGATCGTCCACGTCGCTCGCATCGGGTGATAGGTCCCACGCCGCCGCGGGATGGGGACTTGGCGGGGTATACGGCCGATCTGCGATCGCTGTTTGCGGGGCGAGTGACGCTCGAGGTCCTCGACGAAGGCGACGCGCTGAACGTGCGCGTGAGCAACGTCGGCATGGGCCACGCGCTGCCGACCGGGGTGACGTTCTTGCGCGAGCTGCGGGTGGAGTTGACGGTGCGTGATGCGCACGGCGAGCGCACCGAGGTCGTGATGGTGCTCGGCGATCGATCGATGCGCGGTGAGGAGGAAGTGGCGCTGCCCACCGATGCGGATCGGGTGGAGCGTCGTCGCGTCGATCCCGGGGAGTCGAGCGAGGCCCGGGTGGTGGTCGATGGTGTGATGCATGCCGAAGCGCGTCTGGTCTTCGCGGCGTATCGACCGGCGCTCATGGCCGAGCTCGGGCTGCCCGACGCACCGGAAGTCATCGTGCTGGCGACCGTCTTGGAGCGGCCGTGAATGCGCTCGGAACCCGGGTCGGGGAAGTACTGAAGAGGCTATGCTCCGCCCCGCGATGCGGCTCGATGTGCGACTGGTGTTGGTGTGCTGCGGGCTCGTCTCGATGAGCTCGATGGCGCACGCGCAGGACGCCGAGCGTGGCATCGCTTCGACGCTGAGCTGGACGCGCCTGGAGGGCGCCGAGGTGTGCCCGACGGTGGTGCAGGTCGCGGCCGAGATGGAAGAGATCTTGGGCCGCAGCGTGCTGGTCGACGCGAGCCTTGCCGATCGCATCGTCGAGGTGTCGGTGTCGCCGGGAACCGATGTGGCCTTCGTCGCCCGCATCCAGGTCTCGAGCCCGAGCGGTGAGGTGCTGGGCTTGCGTGAGCTCGCGGCGCACGCGGCGGACTGCAGTGACCTGCTCGAAGGCGCCTCGATGGCGATCGCGCTGATGATCGATCCCGACGCGCTGGGCCGTGAGCGTGAGGTCGAAGCGATCGAGGTGCCCATCGTCGTCCCCGCGGAGCCGCAGCCGCCGACGCGCTTCACGATGGATGTCGGTGGGGCCGCGACGTTCGCGGTCGGGCCGTTCGTATCGGGCGCGGGCTACGCGCGGGCGCTCTTGTCGCTGCCGGGGTTTGTGCCCTTCGGTGTGGTCGGGGTCCTTCAGCCTTTCAGCCGTGCGGAGGCGATGGGTGGGGCGGTCGACTTCACGACCGTCTTGGGCGGCCTGACGATCTGTCCTCTCTTCTTCCACGGCGCGCGCTTCTCCATCGAGGGCTGCGCGGGTATCGATCTGGGTGGCGCGCTGGTGGTAGGAAACGCGCGCCCGATGATGTTGCGAGAGAACGAGCGCTTCTTGGTGCAGCTGGATTTGCAGGCGGCGGGCAGGGTGGTGTTGTTCGGGCCGCTCGCGCTGCATCTCTTGGCGGCGCTGGTGGTGCCCTTCCGCAACGACGCGTGGCTTCAGGCGGACGGGAGCACCTTCTTCGCTCCCGAACCGGTGGGCGCGATGGTGGGCCTCGGCATCTCGCTCGATCTCACCCTCGCGGGTGACAGCTCGATGGAGCAACACCTGCCATGACCGCTGTGGCGACCGTGACGGTGAGTGCGCACAGCGACTTCTCGGTGATCGTTCGCGAGCACGGGCCGCGCGTCTTGCGATCGCTTCGGCGCCTCGGGGTGCGCGAGGCCGATGTACCCGATGTGGCGCAGGACGTGTTCGTCACGCTGCACAAGAAGCTGCCCGAGTTCGAGGGCCGCAGCGCGCTTCAGACGTTCGTGTATGGCATAGCCCTGCGGGTAGCGTCGGACTACCGAAGGAGCGCGTACGTGCGGCGCGAGCAGTCGAGCGACAGCTTGCCCGAGCGAGCGGGATCGGCGCCCGAGCTGAAGGAGCTGGAGCGCAAAGAGCGGGTGCGGATGCTCGATCGCGCGCTCTCGATGCTCGAGCCGGTGCACCGCGAGGTGCTGGTGTTGTTCGAGATCGAGGAGCTCTCGATGAAGGACGTGGCGAGCGCCATCGGCTGCCCGGAGAAGACGGCGTACGGGCGCTTGTATGCGGCGCGCGCAGCGCTGAAGAAGCGCTGGGCCGAAGTGGACATCGAAGGAGGCGCGTCATGAGTGAAGCGCTGCGTCGCCTCCGAGACGAAGAGGACGTCGCGCTCGATCTGCGCGCTGCGCTCGAGGCCGGTACGGACCTCGGACCCTCGGCGGAGATCGACGCGCTCGAGGCCGCGGTGCTCGCCGCGATCTTGGGTGGTGGCGGCAGCGGTGGTGGAAGTGGCGGCGGACCTTCGGGCGGTGGCGGACTGGCGGCAAAGGCCGCGGGCTGGGGTCCGTACGCGCTCGCGGGGACGCTGATGGCCGCGTCGATCGGCGCAGCGGTGTGGAGCACGGTGCGAGAGCCCACCCGTGAAGAGGTCGCGCGCGACGAGTGGGCCGCGATGGTGGAAGAGGCCCGCCTCTCGTCGCTGGGCCTAGCAGATGTGAGCTTCGTGGACGCTGGCGTGATCGCGGCAGCGGAGCCGGAACCGGAGGCCGAGCCGGAACCGGAACCAGCGACGGCCGGAGCAGCGGCGACTGCCGCAGCTGCAGCGGCAGAACCAGCGAGGGCCGCAGCTGCAGCGGCAGAAGCCGAGGCGGCCGCAGATGCCGCAGCCCGAGCTGAAGCCGAAGCCGCAGCGGCGCGCGCGGCGGTCCCCGCCGATCCGCTCCGCAACGAGCTGGCGCTCCTGCGTGAAGCCCGCCGTCTCCTCGCGAGCGATCCCGCCCGCGCTCTTGGAGCGACCGACGAGATGCGCGAGGTCACCGCGCCCGCGTGGGCCGAAGAGCGCGAGCGGATCGCCATCGAAGCGCTGCACCGATTGGACCGCGATCCCGAAGCCCGGCGGCGCCTGGAAGCTTTCGTGCGCGCGTATCCGAGCTCGGCCTACCGAGCGCGACTCGAAGACATCTTCGACCGCTCGACGGTCCCCTGATCGGGCCTGTCCTCGGGGAGCGAGTCGGGCGCCTCAGAGCCCAAGGTCGCTGAGTCCCGGATGGTCATCCGGCCGCCGCCCGAGGGGCCAGAAAAACAATCGCTCGGACTCCGCCAGCGGCAGGTCGTTGATGCTCGCGAAGCGGTGCTGCATCGCCCCGTGATCGTCGAACTCCCAGTTCTCGTTGCCGTACGAGCGGTACCACTGCCCCGAAGCGTCGCACCACTCGTACGCGAAGCGAACTGCGAGCCGGTGGCCGTCGTGGGCCCACAGCTCCTTGATCAATCGGTAGTCGCGCTCGCCCGCCCACTTGCGGGTGAGGAACGCCTGCACCTCGGCTCGGCCGACCGGGAACTCGACGCGGTTCCGCCACTTCGTATCGGTCGCGTAGACCTGCGCGACGCGCGCCGGATCACGGGAGTTCCACGCGTCCTCGGCGAGTCGCACCTTCTCTTTGGCCGCGTCGAGGGTGAACGGCGGCACCAGGGATGTTCGAGTCATGTTCGTGTTCCTCCTTCGTCTCGGAGTCGCGCGCGCAGTGCCGCGTTCTCTCGCTTCAGCTTCGCGAGGTCGTCGACGAGCGGCTGCATCGACTCGTGTACTTCTTCTTCCGTGAATCGCGGGGTGATGTGCTGGGGGGCAGTTCCAGTCGAGCCCTTCGACGTGCAGCAAGAAAATGCGCTCGACGGTGGTGCCAACTCCGATGCGCGCTGCACGTACGGCCAGCCCGACGATCCGACGCTCGCCATGTAGAAGCTGTCACGCTCGGCGGAAGGCGACCTCGTCCTCGCCGAGCGTATCGAGTGCGGTGTCACCGTGTTCGGCGCGCGCGTACGCTCGCCGGCTGCCCATTCGCTCCTGGGCAGCTTCGACGTCGGGCGTGAATGCGATCTGGGTGAAGCCGCGCATCGGGATCAGCGCGCGTGGTGGTGGACGGCAGGGAAGTCGATGTCCGTCCCCGCCAGCTCGTTGAGGTAGTTCGTGAAGATCGTCAACGAGACGTTGGCCACCACTTCGACGAGCTCGGCATCGGAAAGGCCAGCGCGGCGTGCTTCATCGAGCACACCGTCCACCCGACCGCGGTGTTGAACGGTGGCGCGCGCGAGCGTGAGCAGCGCCTGGCGATGGGCGTCACTCGACTTGCCGAGGCGCGCGTCGTCGATCGCGCCCTCGTCGAGGCCCGCGTGGTTTCCCAGCGCCGAGTGCGCGGACAAGCAGTAGTCGCATGCGTTGATCTCGGAGACGGAGAGCGCGATCGCCTCGCGCGAGCGCGCGTCGAGCTTGCCCTTACCGACGGCGCCGAAGAACGAGACCAGCGCCTCGAGTGCGGCGGGCGACTGTGCCGCGACCCGGAAGAGGTTGGGGGTCATGCCGAGACCTTCTGCACACCATCGAGCAGCGGCTTGATGGTCGCGGACGCGGTGGACGGGTCGACTGCGGGAATGTGGCTCATGGTTTCTCCTCGGTCTGGGTGACGCTCGTCGTCACCACACCGATGATGTGGACCCCAACCTCCCCGAAGAGAACGGGTGCTCGTCGCAGACCTGTTTTGCGTGAGATGAAAGAATCATGGACCGCCTCGCCTCTCTCCACGCATTCGTACTGACCGTCGACGGACGCGTGGTCTTTTGGGGGCCGCAAGGGTGAGCGGAGCAAACGCGTGCGGATCGATCCTGTCCTCAGCGTCAACGTCGTCCAGGCCGCCATCGGCGCCGCGCTCGGCGGCACAGGCATTACCTGCGCCCTCTCCTACCAGGTCGCGCAGCACCTCGAACGCGGTGCGCTGATCCGGCTTCTACCAGCTTTCGAGCCACCGCCGATGCCGGTCCACATCGTGTACCCCTCGACCGGCGCTCGGACCGCCCGGGTGCGCGCATTCGTCGAGCTCGCCGCGCCACGACTGCGCTCCGCCTTGTCCTGACCGCGCCTATCCGAGCGGCGGCGTGGGCCGACTACGCGGCTTCGCTACGCTTCTTCACCACCGTTCACTGCGTCGGGCGCGACGCTCCGCCTCCATGATTCGGCGCCTCGGTCCTGCTCTGTTCGTCTTCCTCGGGGTGCTCGGCACCGTGACCACGCTCTTGCACGGCTACGCGTGGCTGCGGCTGGTGCGCGATCCAGGCTGGCCCGAGGCGGTGACTTTGGCGGCGACCGCGCTGCTCGTTCTGCTCGCCGTCGCGATGCCCGCGGCGGTGATCGGCGCGCGCGGTCTACCCAAGCGCTGGGCCCAGCCGGCGGGGTGGGTGAGCTACGTGTGGCTGGGCGCGATCTTCTATCTCGACGTGACGCTGCTGGTGCTCGATGGCGGGCGCATGCTCTTCGAGGGCGTGGCGCACGCGAGCGTCGGCAGCGTGCTTGGGAGCGGTGATGGACCCATCGAGGCGCCCGCGCTCGCGGTGGTCGCGTCGCTCATCGCGTTCGGTCTGGTGGGGGCGGGCGCGATGCGTGGTCTGGGACGTCCCATCGTGCGCCAGGTGACCGTGCCGATCCACGGATTGCCTGCGGCGTTCGAGGGCACCCGCATCGTGCAGCTCACGGACATCCACGTGGGTCCGGTGATCCGGCGCGCGTTCGTGGAGAAGCTGGTGAAGGAGGTCGCCGCGCTCGAGCCCGATCTCATCGCCATCACGGGCGACTTGGTGGATGGGAGTGTCGCGGAGCTCGCCAGCGAAGTGGCGCCGCGTGCGGAGCTCTCGGCACCATTGGGGACGTTCTTCGTGACTGGCAACCACGAGTACTTCTCCGGCGCGGATGCGTGGTCCGAGCACGTCGCGAGCTTGGGGATTCCCGTCCTGCGCAATCGCCACGTCGAGCTGGAGAAGGAAGGTTCCAAGCTCACGCTCGCGGGCATCGACGACGCGCACGCGGCGCGCTTCGGGGGCGTGACGGATCTCGGTCGCGCGCTGGAAGGCCGCGACGTTTCGCTGCCGGTGATCTTGCTCGCGCACCAACCGCGCTCGATCGAGCACGCGAGCAAAGCGGGCGTCGCGCTTCAGATCTCGGGCCACACCCACGGTGGTCAGATGCAACCCTTCGGTGCCTTGGTCCGCATCGAGCAGCCGTTCTTGCGGGGCCTACACAAGGTGGGCGACACGGCGATCTGGGTCAGCGAAGGCACGGGCACCTGGGGCCCGCCGCTGCGGGTGGGAATCGAGCGTTCGGGACGGTGCCGCTCAACCTGGTCATGCGGACCGTGATCGACGTGGCCCTGCTGGTGGCGCTCAGTCGGCTCGGGCCTCGGACTCTGTCGTGGCGCGCGGCCCTGCGAAGCGCGCTCTTCGACACGGCGTTCGCCGCGTTCGCGATGATCCCGGTGTTGGGCTTGGCGAGCATCTACCTCGCGCCTCGCTTCATGCTGCGCGTCGCCACGGTGCAGCGATCCGCGCCCCAGATGATCGGGCTCGGTGTCGCGATCTGTGTCGTGTGGTTCGGTGTGGGGATGCTCGACCAGCTCATCATCGAGTACACGATCGGCCCGTGGTTGGAGGACGTGTTCTTCGACTGGCTCCTGAGCCGGCATCGACGAGGCGCCCGCTAGCCGCGTGCCTCGCCGCTGGTCCTGATAGAGTCGCCGCCGTGGAAGCTGAAACTCCCGTTCCTTTCGAGGCGACCGTTCGGCGCTCGAAGATGATCGAGCCCGATCGAACCGTGCTGGTGATCGAGCGCTACACCGGCGAGGTCGACGCGGAGGATGAGGTCGAGGTCTTCCTCGGCGAGAGCAAGACCATGAGCCAGGTCGTCACCGTCGCCTGGGGCTCAGGCTTCGGCGCGGAGCCCACCCCGCTGACGCTGGTGGTGAGCGGTCTCGACGAAACCGTGAGCTACGCCAGCGCGACGCTCCGCGGCGCCCGCGCCCGCTGAAGGTCAGTCCAAGCAGAGCCTCGAGGCCGCGACACCTTCGTCGTTGCCGGGGCGGCAGTCGGCGATCTCGTCGTCGGGGTCGACGCGGACGAAGAGCTCCTCGGCGGAGGTGACGTCGCCCGAGCAGGTGAGCTCTTCGCACTCGCCGGGGGTGAGCAGGCGGGTCGTTCGGGTCTCGCACACCACGGCGTCGGTCTCGACGAATTGGAGGAGTACTCCGTCGCCGACGGGGTTGGTGCCTCGGTTGCACACCCGGGCGCGCAGCGAGAGCTCGGCGGGGAGCACCGCAGTGCAGAGCTCGCTCACGTCGTAGAACACCACCGTGAGATCCGCGATGTTCAACAGACCCGTGTCGCCCTGCACGTTCTGACGGAAGTTATTGAGACCAGGGACGGCCCAGTTGCGACGCCACTCGCTGGTGCGCACCACGCGCGCGTCGTCGGTGATGTGGGTAATCGAGTAGGCGTACTGGTTCCAGATGGGGCGGGAGCTGGCCCACCGGTCCATCGGATCGCGGTAGATGACGAAGCCCACCTCGGAGCTGAACGTACCGCTGTCCGGGAAGAGCGGATCGGTAGTGCCGCACACGCTCGCGGCGCGCGGGGTGCGGGGCACGACGATCTCGGTCGCGAAGTCGCCATCCACGTCCGCGATGGTCGGCAGCTCGTAGCCGGTGCCGGTGCTCGCGGGCGCGCTGAAGATCACCTCGCCGGTGCCGCCCTCGTAGACCGGGATGTAGCACTCGTCTTGGTACACGGCCTCGCCGGTCCCGTTGCCGTCGAAGTCGAAGATGCTCGAGCCGGTCACGCCCGAGCTGGTCTCTTCCGCGGGCTGGGCCCACAGCACCCCGGGCGGCATGCCCGCCATCGCGGCGCTTCGATCGCAGCGCCCACCTGGGCGTTCGGCGCGCTCGGTGCCGGGGGTGAGGCAGTCGGGATCGAAGACCATGTAGAAATTCTTGGCGGCCGCCGCGAGCTCGACTTGGCCATCGCCATCAAAGTCGCTCGCGGTGGGCGGACCGCCTGCGTCGACGGTGCCGCCGAGTGGCGTGAGCGCGAGCGGACCGAAGACCAGCGAGCCGTCGATGCTGATCACTCGGATGGTGCCGTTGTTCACCACGATGATCTCGGGCAGGTCATTCGGCAGCGGCTGATCGGGCAACGTGGAGTACGCGCCGAGGTCGGCTATCGCGATGTGGCCCGATGTCAGGTGACTGCCGGTCGTCACGAAGTAGGGCTCGGGGATCCACTCGGTGGTGACGGGGTCCCACTCGGTCAGGGTGTTGCCGGTGACCAGCTCGACGCGTCCGTCGCCATCGACGTCCGCCGCCGCGATGAGCGGGAGGTTGGTGGTCGACGAGGCGGTGAGCAGGCACCCGCTCGCGTCGAAGACCATCGCGTTCATCATGATCTCGGGGACGCCGTCGTCGTTCAGATCATGGATGTTGGGGCCCGAGCCCGTGGTGCTCCCGTTGAACGTGATGACCGTGTCGGTCGCGCAGTCGCGCCCGTACCAGAGGCGGCGCGCGCTCGGGGTGCCCGCGGTCACATCCAGCGCGATGGCGTAGAGGCTCACCCGCGTGGTGCCCACCCCTTCGATGCGGTGCAGACCGACGATCTCGGGGCGACCGCCCGCGGTGCCGACGTCGCCGTCGAGATCCGCGATGGCCCACGCGCCTGCGTAGGCCGGGCGGTTCGGTAGATCGTCGGGGCCCCCGAAGTGGAGCTGTTCCGTGCAGGTGCGCCCATCGAAGATGCGCAGCATGCCGATGCGGTCGTCCCACTCGGCCGCGGGCGAGTTGTACCAAGTGGTCACGACGACCCAGGGCTGTAGGCGTCCGGGATCTTCGTCGAGGTTGAGGTCCGCGACCATCGGCGCCGTGTAGATCCACGTGGAGCGCGGCTCGATGTCACCCGCTTCGGTGGCCGCCCACTCGCACTGCTCGACGGGGCGCACCTCCTCGAGTAGGTCGCGGCGCTCACACATCGGATCGAACGTAATCTCGGGCGGCACGCCGTAGGGGATGCACTCCATCAGCGAGGTGTCGCAGTACGAGTCGCCGGGGCAGTCGTCGTTGCTGGTGCAGGTCCGAGATCGGGCACGCACACATCGAAGCGGCAGCGACGGCAGCTCGCGCCACACGGTCCCGCGTCGATGGCGCCGGGGACATCGGTGCCATTCGTGTCGATCGTCGGGCCGGGGTGGTGCAGCGATCGGGGGTGGGGCCAGCACAATCGCAGCCGGAAGCGAGGAACAGACCGAGGGAAAGAAAGACGACCGAACGCATCGCGCGACGCTAGCGCAGTTGCTGGCCAGCCGGCTCAGTCGCAGGGAGATGCGGGATCGACGACGGTCGGTGTGCCGCTCGCCAGGCCGATCAGGAAGCAGCGCACCATCTCGCGCGCGTCGCTGCGCTGCCACATCACCTCGTGTCCGTCTTGGATGCCGTCCTCCTCGAGCTGCACCAGGACGGCGGTGGTTCCGTCGCCGAGGTTCGCGGTGGCGGGGAGCGAGATCACGTCACGACCGGTGAGCGGAAGCAGCGCCTGTATGGGCTGCCAGCCTTCGCGCGCCGTCCACTCACGATCCCGGATGGTGCCACCTACGTCGATCTCGAGCGCGAGCGTGAGCGCGTTGGCTACGGGAGGCGGGATGTACGTGTCCTCGATGCCTTGGAACATGAGCACATGGCGCGGCAGACCGAGCGTGGGGTGGGCGATCATCAGGGGCGCATACACCTGCGCGTCCGCCTCTTCGCCAGCCCACTGCAGGAGCGCGAGCATGGGGTCGGCATCGTTGATCACCGCGGTCTCGCTCGCGTAGCCGACGAGCGTGTTCGCCAGGCCGCGCGTGGGGATCGGGCTGAGCTTGTAGAGGATGTTCTCGCTCCAGCTCGCGCCCGCGCCTGAGACGATCATCGCGCGGTAGCGGGGCTCGAACGCCGCGGTGAGCGGCGCGATGCTTGCGCCTATCGAGTGACCGACGAGCGCGAGGCTGCGGCCATCGATGCGGACGGGCGCGGTGTCGACCGTACTGAGGTCGGGGCACGCGGTCGGATCGAGCTCGATCTCGGGCAGCGTGTCGACGAGCAACGCGAGCTCGATCGCGGACTGCCGCAGGTTGTCGCGCAGCGCGAAGACGTTCTGGATGTTGAAGACGATGAACTGCTCGTCGCCGCCGCTGACGTTGCGGCTGCCTCCGTGCGGGCCTTCGATGCTGACGCCGATGAAGCCCGCCTGGGCGAACTGAAGACCGAGGCCGGTGCCTCGCGGGCTCACGCCGGCCGCGTCGCGCGGTCCTCGATCCATCAGCGGTCGATCGGCGCCGGAGCCGCTGCGCACCAAGACGGCGGCGGGAAATCCGTCGGTGGGCATCGCGCGGCGCGGGACGGTCACCCACACGTTCGCGGTCTCTTCGCGCTGCAGGATGGGTGCGCCCTCGTCATCGAGGATCCAGCGGCCGCCCTCAGTGGCGTAAGGCGGCTCGCCTTCTTGAAAGACCGGAACGGTCGCGACCGCGTGGTACGCGCAGTAGTCGTCGTAGATCTCGGGCGCATCGAAGGCGCCCAGCGCGATGTGCTCACCGTGCGCGCGCGCGCCGGTCAGCGCGACATCGAAGACGTGGGTGGGATCGCCGGTGCGGAACGCGGTGAACGCGATGAGGTCTTCTTCGGCCAGGCCCAGCTCGAGCAGGCTCGCGTGCGCGTCACGGAACGCGGTGAGCGCGTCGCCGGACAAGCCCGTCGGGGTCTCGCCGCGCGCGATCGAGGTCACGTACGTCGCGGTCTCGAGCGGGCTCCCGTCGGCTTGATGAAGGGTGCTGGTGACGACGGCGGCGTAGAGGGTGTTCGGCCTCAGCGGTCGTCCTTGCACCGGCAAGATCGCCAGCAGGTTCGGGGCGCCGTAGGGGCCGGCGTCCAAGAGGAAGCGTCCGATGATCGGCGCGAGCGTGCCGCGGTCGGGCGAGTCGGGATCGACATCGACCAAGAAGACGGGCGCCTCGAGGCTGGCTGGGTCGATGGGGCCGGGCAGGTCCGAGGGATCGATGGCGGCGGTCATCGGAAAGAAGACGGGCGTGGTGGTCCCAAAGCCAGTCTGCTCGGCGGCCGCGTCCCGGAGGATCACGGTGATGTTGCTGCGGAGGCGGACCGGGAAATCGGCCATGTCGATCCGGCCGTCGGGCAGACGTCGGTGCTCACCAGGGAAGGGGCTCGCCCAGAATTCCTCGCTGCCGAAATCGCCCAGCGCGGTCGCGGGCGGTACCCCCGGTTCGCAAGCCGACAGGGTGAGGGCGACCGCGAGCCAGAGGGGGGTGCGCACCGGCAAACGCTACGGGGTCGGCCCCCACAAATCAACGGGAGCAGCGCGGGCGCTCTGCTCCGTGCTGGCACCGCGTCGTGCACCGACCGCGTCGTGCTAGGACCGCGTCGTGCTCTCGACCGGCCTCCTGCTCCTCGGCCTGACGCTCTTGGGCGCGGTCATCCCGGTGGCACATCTGGTGCTGCTGGAGGGGACGTTTCGGGCGGAGAAGATCTCGAGCACCGAGCGCTGGCTCGCGGTGGTGCCGCCGCTCTTGCCCGTGATCGCGTTTCGCGCGGGGCTGAAGGTCGGCGCGGTGGTCTGGCTGGTGCTGGTGGTGGGCTACGTCGTGCTGCGGTTCTTGGGTTGAGCCTCGTCGGCATGCGCCTTCATCTGACTCGTTGACACCCCGGCCCACTTCCCTAGAGTCCGGGCTTCTGGAGGTCTTCGATGGCAGGCAAGAACGTGCTCACGGTCAATGATCTGAACTTCGGCACCGAGGTGCTCGAGAGCGACCAGCCGGTGCTCGTCGACTTCACCGCGACGTGGTGCGGTCCCTGCCGTCAGATAGCTCCCTTCGTCGAGCAGCTCGCCGACGAGTACGTGGGCAAGATGAAGGTCGCGAAGCTCGACATCGACGAGGCCCCCGCGACCGCCGCCAAGTACGGCATCCGCGGCGTGCCCACACTGGTGGTCTTCAAGGGCGGCCAGCCCGTCGCCACCCAGCAGGGCGCCGCGCCCAAGACCATCATCCAGCAGGTGATGGAGCGCGGCCTCAATAGCTGAGCTTCGAGGCCGCATGGCCTCGGTGTATTGCCTCGGCGTCTTGCTGACCGCCTCGGTGTCTTGCCGACCCGCCTCGGTGGCTACACGCGTTCTGCCGAGGGGCTCGGCTGCTCCTTCGCATATGCGAGGGGTAGGACCTACGGTCGCACCCCTCGCGCTCCCCACCCCCCCCGCCTGCACTGGCGTCTGTCTGGCGACCAGACGCCTCCTCGCGCGTCGGGTCGCTGGGGCCTAACGCATGGCCGTCGCAGTGCTCGATGTCGAACATGTCAGCTGGGTCTGCCAGCCGCGCCTACCGTGCTGGCGCTCCGCGGGGACTACTCCTCGGTCGGCCGCTCTCGCTTTTCGAGACGTCCGCGCTGGTGTCACATCGAGCGGAGGCCTCGTGATGATCAGGCGGCCCGGCGTGTGCAGTCGAGGTCCTCGTGAGCTTGCTGTTCCTTGCAGCTCTTCACCCGGAGTCGTCGATGCAGCACCCGCTCGTTCCTTCGTTCCCTGCGAGGCTCCTTCTGGTGTGCCTCGCGTTCACGGTGCTTGGCGCAGGGTGTGCCGGTCCTGATCCGGAGGAGGCACCGCAGCCTGACGCCCAGCGCTTGCTGGTGACGTTCTGGGATCAGCCCACCGACGCCGAGGGGAGCGCGCGGTCGCCGATGTTCGGCGTCGATCTCGATGAACGCGTCAACCTCGGTCGCTCGGCGCGGTGCGATGAGACCGCCGACTACGAGGGGACCAGAGGCTCCGGGATCGACAACGCGTACGCGACGCTCCTGGTGCTCTTGAACTACAGCGCCTTGGGCGGTGATGAGCGAGGTGTGCAGACCGCGGTCCCGGTTCAGCTCGAGGCGGGAGAGGGCCTCTACGGCTTCGATGTCGAGCCGCCGAGAGCCGACGATCCGAGCGCGCCGGTGTACGTCACCCTGCTCTCGTTCACGGCGAGCGAGCCGCTGGCCCTCGATGACCGCCTTCGGTTGGTGGTGAGCGGCGGACTGACCGCCATCCCGATCGAGCGCGTGGCCGCGAGCTACGACGGCGCTCGCTGGCGTGCCGAGTTCACTTCGCTCGACGTCCCGATGGGCCCGGTGCTCGGTCTGCGCCCCGTGGGTGGTGTGGTCGTCGAATTCGAGATGGTGGACGGCCGCTTCGTGCGAGCGGACCTCGGCGCGCGGGTGACGTTGGACACGGTCGTCGGGGTAGGGGTCGACGCGACCGGCGAGCCGGAGGCCGCGACGCGCGACGTCCTGCTCCGCCTCGGGATCGCGGATCTGGAGCCCAACACCGACGGAACCGTGTGCAGCGCGATCTCCTTCGGGGTGGGCCTCGAGCTGCAAATGCTGCCGCGCTGAGGCCGCTATGTGCCCGCAGGGATTCGGCTGCTATCGTCCCGGCCCCGAAAGAGCTTGATGGCAGCCGAAACTACTACGCCCGATTCGACCGATCTCTCGACTGACGCGACCGACTCGAGCGCGGAGACGAAGCCAGAGGCGTTGCCAGAGTCGGTGGACGCCTCCAGCGCGGCGAGTGAGCCGAGCGAGGCGCCCAAGGACATGACGGCCGAGAGCGCGAACGCTTCGAGCGGGTGGTGGGCGAAGCTTGGCCGGCCTCGCCAGGATCAGATCGCTGCCGGCGCAGCGGCGCTGGTGGTCATGGCGCTGGTGCTCATCAAGATTGGTAGCTTCGGCATCTGGGATCCCTGGGAGCTCGCCGCCGCGGATTTGGCGCGCAACGTCTCGGAGGGCGAAGCGCTCGAGGTGACCACGCCTGCCCTCGGGGCGTGGCTGGTCGCGCAGGGCTTCTCCATCTTCGGGATCCACGAGTGGGCGGGGCGCTTGCCGATCGCCATCTCAGGCTTGCTCGCGCTGCTCGCGCTGGGCTGGGGCATGGCGCGCGCGTCGGGCGTTCGGGCTGGCGCGCTCGCCGCGATCATCACCGCGAGCACCCCGCTCTTCTTGCTCAACAGCCGCGGCATGATGGGCGCGGCGCCGGGCTTCTTGGGCTCGGCTTTGGTGTTCTTCTTCGCGCTCGAGCTGGCGACGGTGGAGACCGAAGAGGGGCGGAGTGAGGCGGAGGTACAGCGCGCTCGGATCATCGCGGGCGTCGGACTTCTGTTCGCGCTGGTGCTCTCGACGTTGGGCAGCGGGATCTTGCTCGGCGTCGCGCCGCCGCTGCTCGGGGTCGGAGCGGCGCTCTTGGCGCGCGGTGAGGTGGTGCTGAAGGCCACCAAGAACCCACGCGCGATCATCGCGACGGGGGTCGTCGCGCTCGCTGCGCTCATCGGCGTGGGCGTGCTCCGCGCGGTGGTCGGCGATGTGGCCGGCTACTCGATGTGGCTGGGCGGTGCGCCGCACGAGATGCAGGCGGGCACCTTCGAGGTGGTGATCGAGCAGGTCTTCCACGGGTTTGCGCCCTGGACTGCGGTGCTCCCCATCGGCTTCGGCTGGTTGGCCTTCCGCGAGGACAGCCCCGATCGCCCGCGCCGTCAGTCGGTGATGGGCCTCGGTGCGGTGGCGTGGGCCGCGTTCGCGTTCGCGGCGGTCACCATGTACAGCGCGCGCTACGGCACCGCGCCCTATCCCGCGCCCATCGCGCTCGGGATCGTCGCGGCCGTCGGTCTGCTCGAGGTGCAGCGTCACGGCGGCGGCTCGTGGGCCGCGGGTCTGGTCGCAGGACTGCTCGCGCTCCTCTTGCTGCGCGACTTTCGCGGCTACCCCGTCACCCCGACGGGCGCGCTCGCGCTCACCGGGCTGACCGAGCCCGAGGGCTTCAATCCGTCGCGCCTCTGGGCGGCTGTGCTGGTGCCCTTCGCGCTCTTCGCGTTCCTCGGTTTTGCGCGCGATCGCGAAGAGTCGATGGAGCGCTTCCGCGAGGACCTCGGCGTGGGACAGAGCGCCGGCCGCATCGCGAGAGGCGTGCTCACGCTGGGCTTCCCCATCGACGCCATCCGCGATGGCCTCAGGCGCGGGGGCGGTTACGCGGCGTGGCTCTGGATGCTGGCGACGCTGGTCTTCGGGGTGCTCACCTTCGGGATCCTCTCGTGGGCGCTGCCCGACGACGCGCGCCCTCAGGGCATCGTCGCCGTGAGCACCGTCGCCGCGGCTCTGGTGTTCTTCATCATCCGTCTCGCGCTCCGCTTCGGGCGCACCGACACCTTCCAACGACCCGGGGTGCGCTACGGCTTGGCGCTCGCCGCCGCGATCCTGGTGGGGGTCGCGATCGCGACCGGGGTGCTGTCGATCGAGGGGCTCTCGAGTCTGGCGCTCCGCGTCGGTCGCTATCTGTTGTTCGTGCCCGTCGGGATCGTGATCGCGATCGCCGGGTTCCGTGCCATCCGCTTCGGCTTCCACGCGCTGGGTGATCTCGCCCTCGCGCCGATGGTGATCATGGGCGTGGTGGTCGGCGGCTACGTGTCCTTCGGCTGGCAACCGGCGCTCTCGCAGCACTTCTCGCCGCGCGAGGTCTACGACACGTACAACGGCCTGGCGCAGGCCGACGAGCCGCTGGGCGAGTACCGGGTGAGCGGGCGGGCCGCGGCCTACTACACCCACGGCGACGTCGAGGAGATCGAGGGCGAGGCCAACGCGCTGACGTTCTTGGCGCGCGAGAGCCGGGTCTGGCTCGCCTTCCGTGCCGATGATCTCTCCTCGCTCGATAGAGCTTACCGCGCGCGCTCGGGTCACCACCTCTTCCTCGCGGACGCGCGGAGCTCGAACGTGCTCCTCGCGACGAACGTGCCCATCGAGGGGCGCGCGGACGAGAACTACCTCGCGGGGGCCATCCTCGATGAGGCTCCGGCGATGGAGTTCCCGGTGGGCGCGAGCTTCGACCGGCGTATCGAGCTTGTGGGCTACGATCTCGAGAGCCCGCGTCCCGGTCGCATCGGGCCCGGCGATCAGATCGTGGTGACGTGGTACTGGCGCTGCACCGCGCCGGTACCGGGGAGCTACCAGATCTTCCTGCACGTCGATGGCATGGGACAGCGCATGAACGGCGATCACGAGCCCGTCGAGGGCCGGTACCCGGTGCGTCTCTGGAGCGCGGGCGACATCATCGTCGACCGCCAAGAGCTGCGCATCCCGGCGAACTTCCCGCCCGGCATCTACTCGTTCAACATCGGCTTCTACTCGGGCGAGACCCGCCTCGAGGTCGTCGAAGGCGCCGAAGACGACGCCAACCGCGCCATCGCGGGCACCATCACCGTCCGCTGATCGCTCGAGCTCATGCAGCTGAAGATCTGGTGGGCCGAGAGCCGGCTCGGGTTGGGCATCGGGCCGGATGAGGCAGGCTACGCGTTGCTCTGCGCAGCACCACGATCGACCGCCGTCCGTGGACGCGGCGCTGGTGCTCGATCTCGACATGTCGATCCTCGAAGGGCTTCCCGATGCGTACGAGGACGCGGTGCGTGCGGAGTACGCGGTGGTAGACGACGCTTCGTTCGCCGCGGGCCGCAGCGCGTTCTTGCGCGGCACCCTCGAGCGCGAAGTCATCTTCCACACCGCAGAGCTCGCCGCGCGCTGGGACCAGGCGGCGCGCGCGAACCTGCGGCGCGCTCTGGGGCGCTGGTCTCGTTAGCGCTCGAGGATCAGAGGCCGCTGATGCGGACGATGCCGCCTTCGCGATGGCCGTCGCGGGTGGCTTCGAAGGTCAGGTACGCCACGCGGTCGTGCACGCTGCTGAGGCCCGTCACGCGCGCCGGGCCGTCGACCGGGCTGGCGAACTCGAGCGCGAAGTCGATGCTGTCGCCGACGCCGACGGTGCGCTGGTAGGTCCCGTCTTCGGACAACAAGTGGATCGCCGCGTGTTCGCCGGTGCGAAGCAGCGCGATGCCCGAGGTCGCGGGACGCGCGAAGTGAAAGGTCGCGTCGAGACCGTCGGGCAAGGCGAGGGGGTGGGGCGCGCTGCCGTCGAGCGCCACGAGCTCCGCGGGACCCCGGCGCGCGATGAGGAGCGTTCCGTCGCCCACGAGTGAGGCGAACATCAGATCGCGGGCTCGAAGGCCGAGCGGTTCGGGTGCGTGGTTGAGCGCGTCGTCGCCCGAGATGCGCACCAACGTGTGACCGACGCGAGCGAGCGCGAAGTCGCCGCCCGAGTGCGCGCTCAGCTGCGCCGTGCGCAGCGCTAGCGGTGAGGTGGGCAGGGTGTCGCCGGTGAAACGCACGACGCTGGTGCCATCGCCGAAGTAGAGGTGGCCCGCGTGATCGGCGGCGAGCTGGGCGGTGCTGGCGTCGAGACCTTCGCGCACCCAAGTGCCGCTCTCGGCAAAGGCTTGGTGGGCGCGCAGGCGGCAGTCGCGCGAGCGCAGGATCTCCAACGCGCGCAGGGCGCCATCGCTCGCGAGCACCAGCACGCCGTCGCTGCGCCAGTCGATGGCGCCGATGGCGGGGCGCTCGCCGCCGTCGATGGGCGCATCGAGGGTGCAGAGCAAGAACTCGGTCTCGCCTTCCTCGGGGAGCGCGCCGACCGAGCCGGGTGGCAGCGGGACCTCGACGTCGCTCGGTTCGCTCTCAGTCGGTTCGCTCTCAGTCGGCTCGGGTTCGGTCGGCTCGGGTTCGGTCGCCGGCTCGCTCGAACTCCCACATCCGAGCAGCGCGAGCATCAGCGTCAGGGAACACAAACGGGATCTCATGAGCCTTCCTCTCGCGGCAGGTACGCGATGACTCGGATCTCGGCGAGCAGCGCGTCGACCGTGTCGTGATCCCCGACCTCGAGCACCACGCCCGCCCCCGGGGTGTCGCTCCCATCATCGTTGCGCCAGCCGATCACGCCGGGCAGCACGAGGTCGGCGACGGTCAGCATGACGCTGGTCCCCACCGTGGGCGCCTGGGCCATGGGCACGAACACCCCGACCGCGCCTTCCTCCGCCACGTAGCGGAAGACGAACGCACGCTCGTCGCTTCCAAGCGAGAGGGCCACGCGGTCCATGCGACGCGAATAGGCGACCCCGCCCCCTGAGGCAAGGCGGGCGTTCATCTGAGGGCGCCATGCTCGCGGAGCGGAGGCGTTCATCGGGGGACCGTCCGTCGCTGCGATGCATCCGTTCGTCGCAGCGGTGTCTCCTGCGGCGAGGGCTCGCGGCACAACGGCGCCATGATCAACCCACGCTCTCCTCCACGCCACTTCGGTTCACGCCACTTCGGTTCACGATACTTCGGTTCACGCTACTTCGGCTCGCGCCACTTCGGTTCACGCTACTTCGGTTCACGCTACTTCGGTTCACGATACTTCGGTTCTCGATACTTGGTTGCTCCGGTGCTCTTGCTGCTCGTTGGGTTCGGCATTCGCGCGAGTGGCTGCTCCTTCCGCCGCGCTGCATGCGCGACGAGGTCGAGCCCGGGAGGGAGCGCCGCCTGGGTGGGGCTCCCCTCGTGAACAAGCCGATCCTCAGCGTGCTGCTCGCGACCGTCGGCGCCTTCGGCCTGATCCTGCTGGTCGGCGAGGTCGGATTCTCCGCGCTGCTCGACGCGCTCGCGGGAGGGGTGACGGTGGTGCCGCTCTTGTTGCTCCTCGAGCTGTCGGGGATGGCGCTCGATGCGCTCGCGAGCCGAGCGCTGCACGGCGCGCGCGGTCGCGACGTCGATATGCGCACATGGATCCGATCGAGCCTCATCGCGACCTTCGCCGCCCAGACGCTGCCCGGTGGTCGGGTGCTGGGCGAGGCGCTGCGTGCGTCGCTGATTGCGCCTCGGTTGACTGCCGGCACTAGCACGTCGGCCGTCCGGTCCGCGTCGGTGGCGCTGGTGGGTCAGGGCCTCCACGTGCTCGCGGTCTCGGCGATGGCGAGCATCGCGGCGCTCGTCGTCGATGGCCCGCTCCGATGGGCGCTCGTCGCGGTAGCGGCATGGACCCTGGTGCTCGGGACGACGCTCCTTTGGGCCCCGCGACAGCTTCGGATGCTGCGGTGGATCGCACGCCGTCTTCAGCTCGCGCAGCTCGCGGAGGCCTCGACGCTCGAGCCTATCGACGGCCTACCGCAGGCGCTGGCCTACTCCGCGCTCGCTCGGCTGCTGCATCTCGTCTCGGCGGGGCTCGCGGTGCACGCGGTGCTCGCCGCGCGTTCGCCCGTCGTGGGCGCCGTGGTGAGTGAGAGCCTGCAGCTCCTTGCGGCGAACGTCGGCGACGCGGTCCCAGGTCAAGCGGGGGTGATCGAAGGCACGTTCCGGGTCTTCTCCGAGGTGCTCTATCCGCTCGCTTCTCCGGCCGCGGCGGCGAGCGCGGCGGTTGCGGTGGCGCTGCTGCTGCGAGCGACCCGGATCGGCGTCGCGGCGACGGCGGGTATCGCGTACTGGCTCGGGCCCCATCGATCGCTGCGCGCGGCGCTCGCGCTCGGGTGCTTGCTCGAACCCAGTGTGAGCGCGGCGCAATCACCGACGCTCGTCGTGCATCAGCGCTTGGTCGGACCGGTGAACCCCGTCGGCGCCGAGCACGCGATCTCGCTCGGGGTACGGGTGGATCTCGGCGCGACGCCGTGACGCCCGAGATACCCTGGCCGCATTCGATGACGATGAGCCCCACGAGCGCGCCCGAGTCGCGGCCCATCCCTCGGATGCTCGCTGCCTCGGCGTTGGTGCTGCCGCCCGTGCTCTTGATCGCGTTCGAGCCCGACGGCACCCGCCATCCGATGATGCATCAGCTGCGCAGCCTGCTCGCGGTGTGGCTCTACACGGTCGGCGTCGTCGTGATCATCCACGCGGTGACCGAGCTCAGTGCGCGGTGGACGGGGCCGCGTTGGTCTGGGCGGGTGCATCAGACGCTCGGCGTGACCCTTGCGCTGCTCGCTGTGCTGGTGATCTCGATCCCGATAGCGCCGGTGCTCGCTTCGGTGTGCCCCGGTATCGCAGGACACGAGACGGACTTGGTGCTCCGTGGAACGCTGCTCGGCGCGATCTACGCGCTGGTGGGTCTCACGTTGGGACACAGCCAGCGCGCCTTCCTCGAGGGCCGGCTGACGGTCGAGCGAGCGCAGCGCGCCGAGGCGGAGGCCCGCTTGGCGGCGGTGACGGCGCGGACCCAGCCGCATTTTCTGGCGAACGCGCTGAACACCATCGCCGCGTCGGTGCGCGAGGACCCAGCGCGCGCCGAGGATCTGATCGAGCGGCTCGGCGGGCTCTTCAGCCACGCGCTAGGTGCCGCGGGCCAGACCGAGGTCGCGCTGCTCGACGAGCTGAGCGCCGCCAAGAGCTACCTGGTGGTGCAGGCCGCGCGCTTCGGGGAGAGGCTCACGTTCGCGGTCGAGCTCGAAGACGATCTCGGCGGTGATGACGAGCAGAAGGTCCCGGTGATGTCGATCGTTCCGCTCGTCGAGAACGCCGTGCTGCATGGCCTTTCGGTGCCCGGCACGCAGCTGCAGGTGAACCTCCTGATCGCGACGAGCGGATCCGACGTGACCATCGAGGTGCGCGACGATGGTCCCGGGCCCGAGGGCTCCCAACACCAAGGACATGGGACGGCGCTCCGCGAGCTGAGCGAGCGCCTGGGTCTGGTGTACGGCGAGGGTGAGGCCAGCGTGTCGCTCACCCGCGAAGGCGAGCGGACCGTCGCTCGGCTCCGGGTGCCTCGGACCGTCCCGGGTTCGAAGGGCCGTCGATGAGGCTCTTGGTGGTCGATGACGAGGCGCCCGCCCGCGCCCGGCTCAAGCGCCTCTTGGGGGAGCTCGGTCACCCGGACATCATCGAGGCCGAGAGCGCGTCTGAAGCGCTGGTTCGTCTCCGCGAGACCGCGATCGATCTGGTGCTCCTCGACGTGAACATGCCGGGGATGGATGGGCTCTCGCTCGCGTCGCTCGAGCGTCTGCCACCGGTGATCTTCGTGACCGGCGATCCGTCGCACGCTGCTCGGGCCTTCGACGTGGAGGCTGCCGACTTCATCACCAAGCCGGTGAACGTCGAGCGTCTGGCGCGCGCCCTACGCCGGGCCCAACGGAGCGCGGTGTTGCCCGAGCGCGACGAGGCGCCGCTGCGCTTGCGGGTCATCGACGCCGATCGCGAGCGCTTCGTGGATCCCCGCGCCGTCGAGGTCTTTCGCGCCGAGCACAAGTACGTCGCGTTCACCCTACGAGACGAAGAGCTCCTGGTGCGCGAGTCGCTCGACGAGCTCGAGACCCTGCTTGCGCCGCACGGGTTTCTGCGGGTGCATCGGGGCGCGCTGGTGAAGCTCGCCGCCATCCAGTCGCTCGATGGTGAGGCGGTCACGCTCGCGAGTGGTGCGCAAGCGCCGGTGTCGCGCCGCTCGTTGCCTGCGCTGCGCGCGGCCCTGCGTGAGCAGGCGCGCCGCGAGCCGTAGGGATCAGGGCGCGGTGTCGGCTCCAGGCTCGCTCGCGACGCTCGTCTCACTGACCGGCACAGAGCTCACAGCGACGGAGCAGGTCGGCAGGGTGACCTGTACCTGCTCGGCCGCCGTCAGCCGCTCCCAGCGCTGATCGGCTTCGTGCATCCGCATCGGCTCGTCGCCGATCGCGTCACGGATCGAGGACTCGCTGACAGCGGGATCGGGCTCGACCCGGCTGAGCGCAGCGATCGCGGCCGCTCCGTCGTCGTCGCAGCCCAGCGGGCGCAGCCGAAACGCTGCCGCGAAAGGATCTTCGGCGAGCACGAAGTAGGTGCGTCCTGCCTCGAGCGCTTCGGTGTGCACCACATGGCCCGAGACGTTCCGCACCGCGTAGAAGCGATGCACCCCCGGATCGACCTCGCGGGCGAAGAATGTCCCTCCGCGCAGCTGCCCGAAATAGACCCCGTACTGATCGAGGATGGTGATCACGGTGCGGCCTTGCGGCATCGCGAAGACCACCAGCGCATGTCCCTCGCTCGGGGTCTCTAGCGCGGCGCTCGGCGCGGGCCGCATGTGAAAGCGCGTGCCTCCGCACGCCGACGACAGCGCGACGAGCGCGATGACCAGCCCCTTGGCGATTCGATGATCCATCGCGCGGGTGTAGCGCGCTCTCTGCCTGTCGACCGCCCTGGGACCGCCTTGACCCGTGCGTGCGCCGTCGTACGCCCCCGCGATGCTCCGGGGATATGTGCTCCGCTACTTGGCGTGGATGGCAGCGGGCGCTTCGTTCGACGAGGCGGGTGAGCGATTGCCGGTGCTCCTTCGCCGCGCGGTGACCGTGCGAGCGCGGAGCGCCATCATCCCTTCGCGCTTCGAGACCGAACACTCGGCCGACGAGGCCCACGTGCACCGGCTCGCGTACCTCCGTGCCCTCGGCAAGCCCGCCCCGGATCCCAACCAGCTCGAGGCAGTGCGCGCCGACTTCGAGCGCCAGCGCGATCGACGGGCGGAGGACGCCGCGGGGCTGCGCTTCGCTTGGCGCGCGGCCGTGTCGCTCGCTGCGATCACGATCGCAGCGAGCGCGGCGTACTCTTCAGTCGCCCCGCGTTGCTGACGCACGAGGACGGGACCGATGAGGTCGTCGAGGGCGAGCACCCGGGTCTTCCGAGCGACGAGGGGCCGCCTCCTCACGCGCTCACGCCGTTCTTCGGCGAGCTCTTGCCCGCCTACGTGGTCGCGCTCGACGCCCGCAGCGCGGGTCGTGAGCCTCCGCCGCCCCGCGATCTCGCCTCCGCCCGGACCGCGGCGCTCGGCGCGCTGACGGAGCATGCGCCGAGCACCATCGAGTCGTTCACGTCGCTACTCGCCGCGTCCGAGTCGTTCTCGGGGGAGGTCACCGGGTTCGCAGATCAGGTCTGGCTCGAGCGCCTGGTGCTCTTTCACGACGCGCTCGCCGCGGCCGACGCGCCTTTCTATCTCGACGCGGTCCTCACCGTCGAAGGGGGACGCAACCCACGTCGTCGGGTGCTGCTCTCGAGCTACGAGGTGCTCTCGCGCCCCCAGTTCGAGGTGACGCTGGGTCTTGCAGAGGGCGACGGTGTCGAGGAAGCGCCGACCGTGGTCCGCGCGCTCTACTTGCAGCGCCTCGACTCGCTGAACTTCACCCAGTCGCTCCTGGGCTACACCCGCCCCGAGATCCGCTACGCGCTGGTGCTCGTCGATCGCATCGAGGGGTTCCTCGTCACCCAGCACTTGCCCTCGATGCACTCGGCGGACGAGTCGGTCTTCGTGCGGGGCTATGAGGATGAGCGCGACACCCACTGGGTCACCGAGTTCGAGGTCTGGGCGCACGAGGATCTCGCGGCCGAGGCACGCGAGGCGGTGAGCGCACGCGGGCTCGATCCCGAAGGACTGACGCTGCTCGCCGAGGCCATCGTGCAGCGAAGCCACGCGATCGACGCGATGAGCCACGCGCTTCGGAGCCGCGCCATCGAGCTCCTTCAGCCCCGCACGTATGCGTTCGACACCGATCGCATCGAGGGCTTTCGGGTCGCAGAGAACGCCGCCGACCTCGCGCGGGTGCGCCAGGCGGAGAGCGTCCTGGCCCGCCCCGACATGCGTGCCCTCTACGACGCGGTGCTGGATGCGTTCACGGCCTCGGTCGCCGAGCACGAGGTGCAGCACCGCATCGACTACGAGGCCGATCGCCTGGTGCACGTCCCCGGGATGCTCGCGGAGTACACCGGTGAGACGGAATTCGAGGACCGGGTGAACCACCGGGCCGAGCGCGCGAACGCGGAGCTCTCGGCGTACCTCTCCCAGATCGCGCGGAGCCCATCGCACGCCCGCACGACGTTGCTGCACGTCGCGTCGTTCGTGATGAGCCGCGACGACTGGCGTCGCCCCGAGGCGTACGCCGCGCTGGTGGTCTTCGAGGCGCTCGCGCAGGCGATCCATCTTCCGCACGGCCCGCTAGTGGTGCGCCGCCGCATCGCGCGCGGTGAGATCGCGGCCATCTACGGGGTGCTGCGTACCCGCGCCGATCTGGCGACGCTCGCGAGCACGGCGTGGAGCACGCTCTATGACGTCCCGCTCCCCCGCATCGCGCGTCTGCCGTAGCGGCGGCTACTGACAGGCGCCGAGCGGATCGCCCTCGGCGAGCGCGACGCAGCTCCCGCTGTCACACGGATGGGTCTCGTCGCAGGGCAGGGCGCAGCGCAGCGCCAGCAGCGGGTCGCGGGCGCACACCAGGCCCGCCTCACACGCGCTGAGCTCGCAGCTCTCTCCCTCGGCGCTCAGGCCCGCGTCGTCGCAGACGCCGGTGAGCGCGCTCGCGCCGACGGCGCCATACGCGCCGACCGGGGTGCAGCCGCGCTCGGCTCCGCACGCGCCTGCATCGAACACGTCGCACGCCTCGACACAGAAGCCCACCGCCGGCGCGGTCCCCGTAGCGATGCACGCACCGGCGCCGCAGTCGGACGCGCTGCGGCAGAGCGCGCGGCACGCGAGCGCATCACCGCTCGAGCCCAGCGCCGTGCAGTACAAACCCGCCGCGCAGTCGTCCTCCCCCGACGCGCCTCGGATGCAGGCCATTCCCGCCGTGCCGCTGCCCTCCTCGGGAACGCACGCGGTGGTGATCGGCGGCCCGGCCCCGAGCGCGACCAAGGTGCACGTCTCTTCTGCTGCGCACGCGCTGTCTTGGAGGCAGCAGACACCTGTGCGTGCGGTGGGACGTGGCTGGAGCACGAGTTCACAGCCGATGCCGAGGCGATCCACACAGCTGATCCTGAGCCGGGTGCTCTCGACGCTCAGCTCGGCGCAGGTGACGTCGGTCGCAAGCGCGCCGTCCTCGAAGGTCCCGAACGTACCCTCGAGCTCGAGCACCGCGGGCACGCCCGAGGTAGCGAGGGAGAGATCGAGGCGGCATCCGTCCTGCGCGATGCACACCCCGAACGACGTGCGATCGAGCGCGGGGCAAGTGCTGGTCGCCAGGTAGTAGCCCTCGACCGCCGAGCATCGGCCGGCGTCGATCTCGACGGGCACATCGAGCGGCGCATCGTCGGGCGCGTCGGGCGGCATGGGCCGGACGGGGGTCCCACACGCGCTCACGATCAGCGGGGCGATCAGCAGGGGCAAGACGAGGGCGAAGCGAAGAGCGGAGCGCATCGCGCCGAGCATGGCACGCCCCTTTGGGTCTGCCCCTCGGTGCCCGGAGCCTGGCCCGACGACGAGCGAGACAGCTCCGGCCCCTTTGCGGTACATGGTTGCCCGCTTCGGGTGCGTTCCTGGGAACCCACCTGCGGAGCGGCGGTCTGTGTGCCGTGACCCACCCGCGCCGCCGCCCCCTTCGACGACAGATGGCCCGACGAAACCAGGAGTCCGAGAGCGTTCGCCGCCGCCGTCGCAAGACCGGCACAGGCGGCGGGATCCAGTTCTACGTCCCGCCAGTGGGTGAGGTGCCCACCTCGCTCGAGGGGCAGCCCAAGGTCCCCGATCTGTTGCACGTGACGGCCATGCCTTGGGGCGATCTGTCAGGCTCGATCGAGCTCACCCGCTATGCGTTCGAGGGCGGCGACTGCGCGGGGGTCTTCGATGCGCTCGTCGAGGCGTTGCCGCTCGCAGAGACGGGATTCTCGGCGGGCTCATTCGCCAACCAGCTCTACCTCGATGAGCTGGTGCAGCGTTGCCTCCCCATCCGCGGGCTGAGCGACACGACGCTCGCGCCGAGCACCCGCCTCCTGCGTCATGTGCTCGCCACGCCGCCCCGCGATCCTTTGCATTGCGAGTCGCGCCAAGCGGTGCTGCGCGAGCTCCGCGCCGGCCCCGAGCTGGTGACCCAGCTGCGCGCCTACTACACCGCGATACGTCAACTGCGCCGCGCACTCGAGACCGAAGCTATCGAGGAGCCCAACCTGGTGCGCCGCAAGATCGCCGTGCTGATCGCGCTGCAAGCCGCGGTGAACGCCGCTGCCGATGGTTTCGAGGGCGCGAGCTCGAACCTCTCGCGACTCCGTACCTTGGGCGAGTCGGTGCGAGGCAAGTCGGGCTGGGAGCGCATGACCCAGATGGTCGATCTCGAGGGCAACCTCGCCGCGGTCGACGTGCGCTTGCAGCTGGGCTCGGACGGAACGGTGCGAGGCTTCGGGATCGTCGCGGTGCGCGATCGGGGGGGCGCGGATCTCTTGCCCCGTCCCTTCACCCGGTTGATGCAGCGCCTCGGCAGCTGGCTGCAAGGTCACCGCTATGGCGAGAGCGAGGTGGTGGTGCGCTTGCTCGACGAGGTCTTCTCGCCGTTCGCGGAGGACATCGTCGCGCTCATCGCGACCACGGGCGCCATCGAGCTCTATCTGGCGTCGCTGGGGTTCGCGGAGCTCGCGGAGGCGCGCGGACTGAGCGTGTGCTTACCAACGCTTCTGTCCCCGAGCGACGAGGTTGCCGAGCGCAAGATCGAGGGGCTCTTCAACCCCCTCTTGTTCCTTCAGGACGGCGCGGTGCGGACCTGCGATGTACCGGTGCCGGGCAAGGAAGCGCTGACGGTGATCACCGGTCCGAACTCGGGCGGCAAGACCCGCTTCCTGCAAGCGCTCGCGATAACGCAGCTGCTCGGTCAGGTGGGGATCTTGGTGCCCGCATCCGAGGCCCGGCTCATCCGCGCGCCGAGCATGTTCCTCTCGCTCGTCGAAGGCGTCGACGCCTCGCAGATCGAGGGGCGCCTCGGCAGCGAGCTGCTCCGCATCCGCAAGCTCTTCGAAGAGATCGAGCCGGGCTCGCTCGCCATCCTCGACGAGCTCTGCTCGGGTACCAACCCCAATGAAGGCGAGGAGATCTTCTCCACCGTGCTCTCGCTCTTGCCGAAACTTCGGCCGCAGCTCTTCGTGAGCACCCACTTCTTGGGCCTGGCCGCGCGCTTGGAGGCGGAGCGTCCGGTGCCGACGCTCGCGTTCCTCCAGGTCGATCTCGACGCGAACGAGAAGCCCACCTACCGCTTCGTCCCGGGCGTCGCGACGACGTCCCTTGCGCACAAAGTCGCCGAGCGCCTCGGAGTGACCCGCACCGATCTCGAGAAGCTCGTCGCCAAGAAGCTGGGCGCCGGCTAGTCACGGTGGGCGAGCGGGATGCAAGTGGGGTTGGGGTCCCGCGCGCAGCGGAACGCAGGGCAAAGCCCGCTCGCGCTCCGGCCGGGTCTGGGGCGGAGCCCCAGGGAAATCAGCCGCGGTAGCGGTCGCGACCGCTGCCGTCGATCAGGTACGTGCGCATCGTCGAGGGGACCCGCAGCACCCAGCGCTGGATCTCGGGCCGCAGCGGCGCGAGGAAGATCGCAGAACCGGGATCGACCCGCGCGGCCCACGTGATGAGCGTTCGGTTCGCATCGCCGTCGTACTGGCTGAGCTCGCAGAAGCCACGCGCGGCCGCGATGTCGCTACTGCGCGTGCTGTCGAGCTCGAAGTCGAGGTGGCGGGTGTCGTCGTGGTAGCGAAGCCGCAGGTGGTAGGAGGCGCCGATCAGCCCGTAGTGGTGACCTATTCGCAGCACCACCCCGTCGTCGTGGCGCTGCACCACTGTGGACTCGCTGGTGTTGGGCAGCATGTGCCGGAAATTCCCCGCGTCGTGCAGCGCCTGCCAGACCTCGGCGGCAGGCCTGTCGATCACCCGGTAGCTCGCGCCGCCCAGGTAGTGATGTGCGCCCCGGGTGTCGGAGGAAGCGCGCTCGACGAGCTCGCCCGACGCGATGGCGCGACGCTCACTGCTGGAGAACCCCGACTGCGCGTGGGCGGCGAGGTTCGCCGTCGCGATGGTCGCGATGCCGAGCAGCGCGGCGAGCAGGAGGTGGGAGGCTCGGGCCAACATCGACGGTGAAACGTACGACGCACACCGTGGGGGGCGCCATTCAAAGCTGCGAATGAGGGCCAGATTGACACCCGCTCGCCACCTCATGCCGGAATTTCGCGAACATGGTGCAATCACGCCTCGGCGATCGGCCTGGAGATTCGGAGGCTCGCGCTCTAAAGAGTCGGCCCCGATGACGAGCGATGTCCTCGCGGCGCTCTCGCGCGCCAACGTGTCCTTCGATGCGGCCACCGCGCGCCTGAGCGATCGCGGCCGCTGTGATCTCACCGGCGTGCCCGGCGCGTCCGCCGCGCTCTTGCTGGGACGCGCGCAGCGCAAGAGCGCCCAGCCCTTCGTCATCGTGGTGCCCACCACCGACGACGCGCGTCGCGTCGCGCGGGACTTGGCGCTGTTCACCGGCTCGCTAGACGGGCAGGGCGACGCCGACGACGAGGCCGCCGAGAGGGTGCGCGACGTGCTGGTGCTGCCCGCCTCCGACGTGTCGCCGTTCAGCGAGGTCCCGAGCGATAGGCGCACTGCGATGGAGCGCCTCGCGGTGCTCTCGGAGCTCGAGCGTCGCAAGGGCGCGGGACTTCGCTTCTTGGTGATCCCGGCCGCGTCGCTGCTTCGCAAGCTCCCCGCGCCGGTGATCCTCGCCGAGCGATCGCTGACCGTGCGCGCCGAGAGCGAGCTCGATCGCGAAGACCTCATCGACAAGCTCGACGCCGGTGGGTACTTGCGGGTCCCGGCGGTGGAGGATCCCGGGACCTTTGCGGTGCGGGGATCGATCGTGGATGTGTTCTCCCCGCACGCCGCGACGCCGGTGCGCATCGAGCTCGACGACTGGCTGGTGCTCTCGCTCAAGCGCTTCGATCCCGATGATCAGCGGACCCTCGGCGCCATCGCTGAGGTGACGCTGCATCCCGTGCGCGAGACTGCGGTGAGCAGCGAGCGCAAGAGCGCCGCGCGCGACGCGGTGCGGGATCGCTGTGAGGCGATCGATCTGCCGACCCGAGCGACGCGGGCGCTGCTCGATGATCTCGACGCCGGCCGTCCCGTGCCGGGGATCGATGCGCTCCTCCCCGCGTTCGTGGGCGAGCTGGTCGAGCTCGACGCGTATCTGCCGGCAGCGACCCACTGGGTGGTGCTCGAGCCGGAGAAGGTCTCAGAAGAGATCGAGAGTGAGCGCGCGATGGCCGAGGCCGATCACGGCGCGAAGGTCAGCAAGAAATCGCCGACCTATCCCATCGACGCGCTCTACCTCGATCCCGAGGCGATCGGCTCGCGCCTGATCGAACGCGGGCCTGCGGTGTTCCACCGGGTCGCGGTGCAAGGCGATGGCGAGGGCCCGCTCGCGTCCTTGGCGAACGTCCCCTTGGATACCGCGCTCTCGCTCGCGGGTGAGTCCCACGATCTCTTGGTCGGCACCCTCGGCGCCGAGCGCGCGGGCCGCGGCAAGGACGAGGCGCTCAAGCCGCTCGCCGAGGCGGTGAGCGCGTGGCTGGACGCAGGGCTCGCGGTGGTGCTCTCCGCGCGGACCCGCACCCAGGCCGAGCGGCTCGGCTCGCTTCTCAAGGGTTACGATGTGCCCATCGCGGGCAAGCCCGAGGGCTTCTCCGAAGCGATGCTCTCGGCGCGCAAGACCCGCGGGGTGTCGTTGGTGGTGGCGGACGTGTCCGCGGGGTTCTTGCTCGCGACCCTCGGTGTGAGCTGGATGACCGAAGAGGAGATCTTCGGCACCCGCGCCCATCGCGCCAAAGCCAAGCGCAGCAAGAAGCGCGAAGGCGCCCGCGCGTTCCTCGAGGATCTCAGGGCGCTCGAGACGGGCGACTACGTGGTCCACGTCGATCACGGCATCGGCAAGTACCTCGGCCTCGAGAAGAAGCGCCTGGGCCTGAGCAAGGGCGAGGAGCTCCGGGGGATCGCGGCCCCCGAGGTCGAGGTGCTGGTCGTCGAGTACTCGGGCGGCGACAGGCTTTTTCTGCCGGTCACCCGCCTGCACCAGATCCAGAAGTACGCGGCCGACTCGGCGCACGTCCCGAAGATCGATCGCCTGGGCGGCACGACCTTCAGCAAGACCAAATCGAAGGTCAAAAAGCAGGTCCAGGAGATGGCCGATGAGCTCCTGCGCCTCTACGCGCAGCGGGCCGCGGCGAAGCGTCCGCCGTTGCCCCCCATCGATCGCACGTACGCCGAGTTCGAGGCGACGTTCCCCTTCGAGGAGACCGGCGATCAGGCCAAGGCGATCGAGGATGTGCTCGAGGATCTGGCGGGCGAGCGACCGATGGATCGCATCGTCTGCGGCGACGTGGGCTTCGGCAAGACCGAGGTCGCGATGCGCGCGGCGTTCCGCGTCGCGATGGCGGGTCGTCAGGTGGCGATCCTCTGCCCGACCACCGTGCTGGCGCAGCAGCACTACAACAGCTTCTCCGCGCGGATGCGGGGCTATCCCCTGCGCATCGAGCAGCTCTCGCGCTTCACCGAGAAGAAGAACGAGCCGGCCATTCTGGCGGGCCTCAAGGACGGCACCGTCGACATCGTGGTGGGCACCCACCGTCTGTTGTCCAAGGACATCCACTTCAAGGATCTCGGCGTCTTGGTGGTCGACGAAGAGCAGCGCTTCGGCGTCACCCACAAAGAGCGGGTGAAGAAGCTGCGCGCCGCCATCGACGTGCTCACGCTGACGGCGACGCCCATTCCCCGGACCTTGCAGCTCGCGGTCGGTGGTCTACGAGATCTCTCGCTCATCGCCACGCCGCCTACCGATCGTCGTGCGGTGCGGACGTACGTGACCCGCTGGGACGATCACGTGATGGTCGAGGCGATCCAGCGCGAGCTCGCGCGGGGCGGTCAGGCGTTCTTCGTCTACAACCGGATCGAGGGCCTCTACGAGCGCGCCGCGAAGCTCAAGCAGCTGGTGCCCGAAGCCCGCTTCGCCGTGGCCCACGGTCAGATGGGCGAGGCCGCGCTCGAGCAGACGATGACCGATTTTGTGGGCGGCAAGTACGACGTGCTCTGCGCCACCGCGATCATCGAGAGCGGTTTGGACATTCCCCGGGCCAACACGATCATGGTCGATCGCGCGGACACCTTTGGTCTCGCGCAGCTCTACCAGCTGCGGGGCCGCGTTGGCCGGAGCAAGGAGCGCGCGTATGCGTATCTGGTGGTGCCGCCGACCGCCGCGATGACCGACGACGCGCGCGCTCGCATCGAGGCGCTCGAGCGCTTCAGCGAGCTGGGCGCCGGCTTTCAGGTGGCCGCGCTCGACATGGAGCTGCGCGGCGCGGGCGACGTGCTGGGCACCGAGCAGAGCGGGAGCCTCGCGGCCGTCGGCTTCGAGCTCTTCTTGCGCATGCTCGAAGAAGCGGTCGCCGAACTCCGAGGCGAGCCGGTGGTCAACCTGGTCGACACCGAGATCAACCTCGATGTCCCGCTCTATCTCCCCGACGACTACGTCGACGACGTGGGCTTGCGTCTCTCGTTCTACAAGCGCTTCGCGAGCGCGGAGAGCGGCGAGGAGGTCGACGAGCTGTCGAGCGAGCTGGAGGACCGCTTCGGTCCGCCGCCTGCTGCCGCGTTGGTCTACGTGCGGGCGATGCGCGCCCGTCCCGAGCTGCGGAGCCTGAACGTGCTCGGCTGCGAAGCGAACCCCGAGCGGGTCACGCTGCATCTTCGCGAGGACACCTTGCTCGATCCCGCGAAGGTGATGGCCAAGGTCGCCGAGAAGAACAGCCCGTACCGCCTCAGCCCCGACATGAAGCTCACCCGCCGCTTCCCCAAGGAGCTTCCGGGCGAGGCGCTCGATCGGCTGGAAGCGGTGCTCAGCGAGCTGCGCACGATGAAGCGCGACCCCAACTGAGCGCGTCGCCTCAGTCCACGAAGGTGGCCGCGCGCGCGGCGAAGTTCATCCCGATGGAAACGGCGTCGCAGGACGCGAGCGGATCGATTGTCAGGTCGTTGAGGGACAGGGACTGAATCACCCCCACCGTGAGAAGTCCGTCCACGCCCATCGAGGTCCCGAAGGCTGGGAAGTCTGACAGGAGGATTGCGCCTCCGAGCTGACCGTTTGTGAGGCTCATCGCCGACACATTCGCGTCGATTCTCACCCGCGTCAACGATAGGAAAAAATCGGTGTCGAACTGCTCGAAGGGGATGGGCAGTGGCCTGTCGCTGTCCCCGGCGGGTGCAAGGTAGCCGTCGATGATCTGGGAGGTTCCAGCGAAGAACACCGTGCCGCTTGGTCGGTAGGTATCGGTGCGCTCGAGGTTCACTTCGAGAACGCGGACCCGAATCGAACCATCGTTCTCCAGCGAGTTCACCCCGCTGAGCTCGATGCCGATTACACGCGCACCTCTGTCGTAGTACGCGCTGGAACGAACGTCATACGACGTCGTGCTGTAGTCGGTCTGCATCACGATGGCACTCCAGACGTCCGCAAACGCGTTGTCCACACCCGATGCGCCGGTGACGGATGACTCGTAGTCGGTCCCGTCGCATGTCATTCCCACTATGCCATCCAAGTTGAAACCGGGACGCTGAGACGTCGTTGGGGGCATGTAGAGCGTCGAGATCACATACGTGTACGTCGCGCCCGGGTCGACGGATGGAACGTCGGGCCTTACTCCAGCATCGGGCCTCTCGCTGTAGCAGTAGGGCGCCGCGCACACCCACCCTGGCGGGCACTGATTGTCCATCGTGCACACGAACACGCCTTCGCCCGGCTCGCCTGGGCAGCCGAGGAGCAACACCGCGCCAACCAGTCCTAGTGCTCGCATCGTTCGTGTCTCCATCAGAAGCTCACCCGAAGGCCCTGCGCATCGAGCGACACGGTCTCGCTCTCGCCAGACCCGCTCGTGCCGAGCACGATCGCGCCGATGACCGCGAGCACCACACCCACGCCGATTGCGGCGACGCCCGACCACGCCATCGCGATGCCCGTGTCCTGTCGGTCGAGCGCTTGTGAATAGAAGACTTCCTCCGGCCGGGGGTTCCCGACCGCGCCCGAGTCGGGGACGCCAATCCCTACGAGCACCGCCCCGCCCGCGGCGACGGCTGCCCCGAGCACCACCAGCACGATGCCGCCGGCGTCCGGACCCGGGCCGTCATCGACCTCCGCCGTGGGCTCCTCCGCTCGTGGTGCGGTCGGCTCGGGCGCGGGTTCGGCGGTCACCACGGGTGTCGGCGGCTCGGCCTCGACGACCGGCTCGCTGTCTGGCGGCGCGGCCGCAGTACCCCGCTCGACCGCTGCTTCGAGGACCCGGATGCGTCCCTCGAGCGCACCACGGTTGGGCAGCTCGGGCATCGCCTCGAGGTAGCGACGGAAGGCGTCGAGCGCGATCGCGTCTTCGCGCGATCGGTCCGCCGCTTGTCCGATGTTGTAGAGCAGCTCGGGACGGGGGCTGAGCTCGTAGCTGCGCTGGAAGTACGCCAAGGACTCTTCGAAGCGACCCTCCTCGTACGCCGCGGCACCGGCGAGGTAGAGGCCTCGCGCCTCGTCATCGTGGACCTGCGCGTGCGCCACGCCTAACCCCCAAGTGCACAGCACCAGAAGGGCAGCCCCAACACCTGTCGACCACATGAGGCGTGTCTTGGTCGGCGGCCCGGTGGCTGTCAACGAGCGCGGGGCATCCCAAGAAGCGGGATACGCTCCCCCCGTGCCCGCTACGCCCCTTTCGATCGACCATCTCCTCGCGCGCGACGGGCGGATCCTCGAGGAGGTCGCTGGGTGGTTGGAGGCCGGGCAAGTCGAGGTCGTTGGAGGGCTGGTGCTCGAGCGGGCCTCGCTTCTGCGTCTGCATGCGACGCTCTCGTTTCTGTCGCCGGTGCTCGATGCGCCGCTGCCGCAGCGCATCGGAAGGCTCTACGACCTGCTGCATCATTCGGAGGATCCGGCGCTGGTCGCGCTCGCCTGGCGATGGGCGATCGAGCTCGATGAACGCGGCGAGGTGTGGTTTCGCTCGCTTCGTCGGCCCGAGGCGATGCCGCCCGATTGGCCCCATTGGTGGCTCTCGGGCAGCAACCCGCGGTGGGCGGAACGGGCGCCGGTGCTTGGGCTCGACGCTGGGCCCACCTGTCATCTTCAGCGACTCGATGAATCGTTCGAGGTCACGCTGCCCGGGCGTTTGATCGGGTTGGACCCGACAGGAGGCGCGGCGCTCACCCAAGAGCGGGGTGTCGTGCGCTGCTTCGATGGCGAGGTACTGCGCTGGGAGCGAGGGGACCTCACTGGCCTGTTGACGGCGGCGCGTTTTCATCGCGATCGAGTCGTCGTCCTCGGCTCGGGAACGGTCACGGTGCTGAACGCGTCGAGTGGCGAGACAATCATGGAGCACCACGGGCCGGGCCTTCGGAGCTTGGTGGTGGGGGACGAGGTGTTCGCCGTCGGCGAGCGCACGATTCACGTCCTCGACGACCCGCTCTCCGTTCGCTTCGAGGTCGCCTCGTCGATCGCCGCCGTCGTCGCGCACGGCAACAGACTCTTCGTCACCGAGTTCTGGAAGGCTCTGCACGCGATAGATGCGACGACGGGCGCCATCGTCTGGTCTGTCCCGGTGAAAGCACAGAGCACGGCACTCGCGGTCTCGCCGGATGGTGCTCGCCTTGCGGTCGGATCCGCCAAGTCGATCGAGCCGCTCGCCTCGATCTTCGACGCGCGTGACGGAGGGTCGCGGATCGATCTCGCGGATCGCGGTACCTGCACCGACGTCGCGTTCGATGGCAGTGGGGCGCGGCTCTTCGCTGGTGGATCGGTATTCGACGTGACGAGCGGACAACGTCTCGGGGTGCTCGCGGGGCGCGGCGGTCCGGTCACCGCAGCGACCGTCAGCCCCAACGGTCGACACCTCGTCGCCCGCTCACCCGACGGGCTCTGCGCCTTCGACGGAGAGGGCACCCTGCGGCCGCTCGATGAGGCGCGCCCTGCGATCCGTGCGATCCGCTTTGGCGATCGGATCCTCACCGACGGAGAGGACACAGGCTTCGAGCGCTTCTCGATGGATGGACGGCGTCTCGAGCAGCGAAGTGACCACTTGATCGGCGTGATCGACGACGCGCTGGTCACACGAGACGCGGGCGAGATCATCATCGCGGCTCACGAGGATGGGTGGCACGAACGCTGGCGTCAGCCATTCACGGGGCGTGCTTGGATTCCTCCCGGGTTCGACGGGCTGGTGCTTCAAGGCGACGCGTCGTTCGAGGTGCGCGACGGGCACGGCGCGCTGCGCATGAAGCGCGCAGGCCGAGTGCGCGAGGCGGTCGATGAAGGGCGCACGCTGGTGATCGACGAGGGCGAGCAAACCTCAGCCATCGATGCCCGGGACGGCGCGCCCTTGGTCACGTTGGGATCGGGCGTGCGATGCGTGATGCGCGACGGCGCGCGCGTCGCGGTCTTGCGCCAGCACGAGGGATGGGAACTCTCGCTGTTTCGAGACGGCGAGCATCGGTGGTCGACAACCGTCGATCTCCCTCGCGCGCCCGACGAGCTCCGCCTGATCGATGAGCTCATCGTGATCGACGTACGGCATCTCGAGCTGGGCACCGAGATCGCCGAGGAGACCCAGTACAGCTTCGATGCGGCGACCGGCGCCTCATGCGGTGTCGAGCGCAGCGCATCGCCCTCGGGCCCCGGGGCGCGCATCGCCCGCATGGGCGATCTGGTGACCCAGTTCTTCGGGGGCAGCACGACCGTCTTTCATCGCGGCGCGCCGATCGCGAGCTTGCCCGGTCTGCTGGAGCTCACCGTCACCCCTTCGGGTCCGCTGCTGATCGGACCTCGCGGCCCGTCGGCCTACGAACTGCGCGGAAGATTGCGCGCTTCGGAGTCGTAGAGTACGCGCTCCGCGTTCGGCGGAACCGACCATGGGCTACTTCGGTTACTACGTCGCGATCATGGCACTCACCTACTTGGTGCAGTACCCGCCGCTGTTGATCGGGCTGGTGGTGATCTTTCTGGCGCGGCGCTTCGTTCCGGACCCTTTGGTGCTGTTTCGGACGTTCGGGCGCATCTCGCAGCTGCGAGGGCAGATCGACGCGAATCCTCAGAACGTGACGGCGCGGCGTGATCTCGCGGTGATCTACCTCGACAGACTCCGCCCCGGCGCGGCGCTCGCCTTGTTGGAGCAGGCGCTCGGGCGCTTTCCCGACGACGCCGAGCTGCTCTACCTCAAAGGCTTGGCCCACTACCGTCGTGGCGAGCACGAGCGAGCGCTCGGTCCGCTGGTGCGCGCGGTCGAGCTCGATCCCCGGGTGCGCTTCGGACAGCCCTATCTGGTGGCGGGCGACGCGCTCGCGGCGCTCGGTCGTTTCGAGGAGGCGGTCGACTCGTACGAGCGCTTCGTGCACGCGTCAGGCTCGAGTATCGAAGGCCACGTGAAGCTGGCCCGGGCCCTGAAGCGGACCAAGGACACAGACGGTCGCAAGAAGGCGCTCGAGGAGGCGTTCGTCACCTGGCGATCGATCCCAGGCTACGCGCGTCGCAATCAGGTCGGCTGGTGGATGCGGGCGCACCTCGACGCGCTCGTCGGCTAGCTGGAGCGAAGGCGCGCCTCGAAGTCCTGGATGCTGAGCGGCCCCAAACGCTCGCCCTCGCGCTTGCGAGCGGTGAGTCCAGTCACGTACACCAGGCGCCCGTCTTCGATGGCGAAGCTCGAGAGCTCGACGAAGCTCACGTCGGTGCCGCGCGAGAACACATCCACGCCGAAGAGCACCCGGGGATCCTTCGGATCGAGATCGGCGTCGAGCAGCTCGAGCCTTTTGTAGCGGGTGCGGGGATCGAACGCACTGAGCGTAGGGCGACTGCTCGACTCGGTGACCCGCGCGAACGGGAGCAGCCCCAGCTGAAACGCAGTGAAGCGGGCCCGCACCAGCGCGCGAGGATCGGTGAGCGTCGAGCGGCCGACATCCTCCACGAGGTGGAATCGCGAACAGCAATCGCCGTAGGTGACGGTCTCGCCGGGGTCCCGGCAGGGACAGGGCGCATCGCGCGCGAGCGCCTTCGATCCCGACTTGGCCAACGCGCTACCGGTGACGGTGGGCGCGGGTCATCTCGTCGTAGGCCGCGCGCGCATCCATCGTCTGGGGCGTGAACAGGAACGACGGTGCGCGGCGCTGCACCTGCGCGCTGCCCCGCATGGCGCGGAGGATCGAGGCCTTCACCGAGTCGGCGCCAGGCACCGAGGCGTTCTCCAGCTGTTCGGCCAAACCCACGCCCGGCAGGTGCTTGCCCGCCTCGAGCACCGGGGGCGACTTCAGCGCGTCCCAGAGCTCTTCCACCGCGCGTCGTATCAAGTGCTCGCCGAAGTTGGTGACTTCGGTGTCCTCGTTGGCGAAGACCACGCGGCCCGTCTTCTTGATCGAGTCCGACACCGTCGCCCAGTCGTAGGGGTGAAGCGAGCGGAGGTCGATGAGCTCGACGTCGACGCCCTCCTTCGCCAGCTCCTCGGCGACCCTCTTGGTCACGCCGACCAGCCGGCCGTAGGTCACGACGGTTACGTCGCTGCCGCTTCGCACGGTCTTGGCTTGGCCGATGGGGATCATCTCGATGGCGGTGTCCGGCCACTCGGGCGTCCAGCCTTTGCGATCGCCGATCGGCGCGTCGATCATCTTGCCCAGGACGCGCGGGTCCTCGGGCTCACCGGGGATCATCTCGTCGGGGCCCGAAGCCTTCGCGCGCATGAGCGCCTTGGGGATCAGCACCATCACCGGGTTGGGATCCGCGATGGCCGAGAGCAACAGGCCGTACACGTCGCGGGGATTGCTCGGCATCACGATCTTCCAGCCGGCGATGCGGGTCGCCGACGCGTCGAACGAGTGCGAGTGGTAGAGGCTGCCGTGAATGCCCGCGCCCACTGGCGTCATCATCACGAGCGGCAGGTTCCACTCGCCGTTGCTGGCCCAGTAGGTGTTCCCCGCGAGCTTGAGCAGATCGATCGTGTTGAACACGTAGTCGCAGAACTGGATCTCGCAGACCGGCTTTTGACCCGCCATCGCCAGACCCATCGCGGCGCCGATGATCCCGCGTTCATCGAGCGGGGTGTTCCACGCGGTGCGAAGGCCTTGGGTCGCGGTGAAGACGCCACCGAGCGGCGGGCCCACGTCCTCGCCGAAGATGTCGGTGACTCCGAGGCGGCTCTCTCCGATGTGGAGCGCCATGCGCACCGCCTGCACTATCGTTGCCATGAACTCGTCGCCATCGTCTCGTTCCCTCAGGCCTCGGTAGGCTCGCTGCCGTCGCCAGACTGTCCGTAGAAATCATTGTCGTGAGGCACCGAGCGCACGCCTTGGGCGACCTTGTTCTCGGTGGCGAACACGTGCTCGAACGCGAGCGCGCCCTCGGGCTTCGGCTCCATCGCGACCATGCGCGAGGCGTGCAGCAGGTACTGATCCCAGTGCTCGCGCAGCGCTTTGAGCTCGACCTCGCTGCTGAGCCCGCGCTGGATCATGCGCTTCTCGGACTCCTTGAGGCAGTCGACCTCGGACTCGACGTAGTTGCTGCCGGAGCTACTGCTGTGCCCATAGAGGCGGGAGACGTAGGCCTCGAGCAGGAACGGCTTTCGCTCTTTGCGCACGTACGCCATCGCCGCTTCGAGGCCCCGGTAGGCGCTCTCGGGGTCGTTGCCGTCGATCGTCGCGGTCTTCATCCCGAAGGCCAGCCCCCGATCGGCGATGCGCTTCTCACCATGTTGGGTGCCCGCGGCGGTGGAGATGCCCCAGCCGTTGTTGGTCACGATGATGAGCAGCGGGAGCTCCTCAGCGGGTCGGCTGGCCCACACCAGGCAGGTGGCGAAGTCGCCCTCGGCGGTGCCCGCGTCGCCGCCCTGCACGATCGTGATCGCGTCGCCGCCGGCGCGCTTCTGGGCCATCGCGGTGCCGATCGCCATCGTGTACTGCACCTCGATGGGCGACGTGATGGGGACCACGTTCCACTCGGGGACCGAGCTGTGGCCACAGAAGTTGCGTCCGCCCGAGTAGGGATCGGTGACGACGCTCTTCATCTGCCGCAGCGCATCGATCGGGTCGGCGCCCATCGCGAGGAGCGTGGTGGCCGAGCGGTAGTGCAGGTGCAAGTAGTCGTGATCGAGGCCCCGACCGCGCTTGGTCAACAGACCGAGCGACGCGTTGAACGCCTCTTCTCCCGGGCCGCCGATCCAGAAGTATCCGTCGCCACCCCGCTGCATCCGGATGAGCCGCTCTTCGAGGGAGCGGCCCTCGACGATGAACTCGTGGAGCTTCTTCAGCTCGGCGTCCGGCAGCGGTTCGACCGACCGCGGTGCGCCGGCGTTCTGGGCCAAAACAGAAGACAGCGACGCGCCCTGGGGAAAGGCGCTCGGGGAGGTGTGGCTCGTCCCGGTCGACATGCCGCGCTTCTAACACGTCGAGTGCGGGCCAGCATGGCACGGCGCGTCGAACACGCGTGACCTCGCGACCCTGTGAGAAAGCAGAAGGCCCGGCTCCCTCTCGGGGGCCGGGCCTTCTGCGTGTCTACTCGGTCAGCTCAGCGAGCCGAACTCAACGACCACCGCGGCGCGCGCGGGGCGGGGGCGCCTCGGTGACCTCGGTGCAGCCGGTCATATCGGTCACGGCGCCGGTGGGCAGCGGATCGATGACGCGGAACTCCACGCGGCGGTTGGCCTGACGACCCTCGCTCGCTGCGTTGCTCTCGACGGGGCGGGTCTCGCCACAGCCAAAGCCCGAGAGCCGGCTGGCTTCGATCCCATGCTCCTGAAGCCAGTGCATGACGCTGCGGGCGCGGCGCATGGAGAGGTCCAGGTTCGCCGCATCACGGCCGCGATCGTCGGTGTGGCCTTCGACGCGGATCCGGAGGATCTGCGGGTTGGCGGCGACCGTCGCGCGCACCTCTTCGAGCACCGCGAAGCTGCGGTCCAAGATGACGTCGCGGTTCGTGGCGAACTCCACGCGCTGAAGGATGTAGATGGTGCCCGTCTCGACATCGAAGCGGATCGCCTGGGGGCAGCCGTTGTGCTCGGGGGTGCCGGGCGCCAAGGGGCACTCGTCATTCACGTCGAGCACGGTGTCGCCGTCGTTGTCGGGATCGGGGATGCCGTCGGCGTCCGCGAAACCATCGCGATCCTCGGGATCCATCGGTGCGCCGTCGTTGACGTCGAGGACCCCGTCGTTGTCGTTGTCGGGATCGGGGCAGCCGTCCTCGTCCTGGAACGTATCCCGGTCTTCGGGCTCCGTCGGGCAGGCATCGAGGCGGTCGTTGATGCCGTCGAGATCGGTGTCGAGATCGGGGCAGCCGTCCTCGTCCTCGTCGCCGTCCATGTCCTCGGGCTCGTTGTCGCACTCATCGGTGCTGTCCGGGATGCCGTCGGCGTCGTTGTCGAGATCGGGGCAGCCGTCCTCGTCCTGCCAATCGTCGAAGTCTTCGGGCTCGGTCGGGCACGCATCGACATCGTCGAGGATGCCGTCGTTGTCCGCATCACCAGGGCCGGCTGCACCAGCCGGATCGGCGAAGGCGAGCGAGAGGATGCCGCGGAAGTCGGGCGCGCCGTAGCCGCGGGAGATGCCGGTCGCGCCGGCCAAGCCGACGTACCAACCGCGCGCGGGCTGAAGGCGGAGACCGAGCAGCGCTTCGATGGGGCTCGACTCGCGATCACCGAAGTTCTCGAAGGTGTTGTCACCCCAGAGCTCGACGTGACCGGTCAGGCCCATGCCCGCCGCTTCGTCGCTCCAGAAAGGAATGGTCAGGCCAGCGGCGTAGGTGAACTCGTGGCTCACCACGAGCTGGTTCGGACCCGCGGGCCCGAGGCGCCCTTCGTCGGTCACGCGGAAGCGCGCGCCCGCGTTCAAGGTCAAGCGCCAGCCGCCGCCGAAGCGGAACTCACCGAGCAGCTCGGGGGTCATCGTGGTGCCGCGCTCGCCGGTGTACGACTGGTCCTGACGGGCCCAAGTGGAGAGCGGCAGGGTCACGTCCAACTGCAACGCGAGCGCGAACAGGTCGTTCCGTTCACCGAAGAGCCGGAGGCGTCCACCGACGCGCATGTCGCCCACGCCCGCGCCGTCGGCGTTGCGGTAGCTCGGATCCAGCATCGCGATGTTCGCGCCCGACTGGACGAAGTTGGTGGGCATCAAGCCCACCCAGATCACCAAGCGATCGAAGAGACCCAACGAGACGTTCGCCGCGATGTCGAGGTTGTGCTCGACGACGGCGGCGCGCTCGGTGGAGCCCATACCGAGCGTCCCCTCGTACACCAGCGCGTTGAGGTTGTAGTCGACGTCGAGGCGCACGCCGAGCCGCAGGTGACCGCGGTCGTCGGGCCGGCTGACGGCGAACCCGTCTTCGCCCGTCTCTCCCATCCGGTAGTGGTTCAGCTGAAGGGCCTGCGCATCGGCCTCCGCAGGGGCGATCGCGTCGAGCACGAGGGTGCAAAGGGCGATCGAAAAGAGCGCGAGCGCGAGGCTCGGCATGGTGCGCATTGAAGTTCTCCAGATCATGAAAGTGCTCCTGAGTGCCGGGCGACCCTATCAGACAGCCCCGCCTGGGCCAACGAGGGTCGAACGTCCCGCGGCGGCGTTCAGTAAGGCTCGGACCAGCGCAGAACCCGCCAGAGCTCGCGAACGCCCGTTGCGGGCCACAACCCACGACTCGAGGGCCATGCCCTGCAACATCGGCGGCCCGTCCCCCACATCCGGCGAGTGCCCGGCTGGCGCGATGTCTGCCCAGCGGAGCGTGTGCGGCACAGCCCCAGCGGAATGACTGGGAGCGTGGGTGACAGACATGACACCCCGACTGCGCCTGGAGGGAGCAGCGGAGCGTGGGCGTCTCGCCCATGGCGAGGGTGGCTTCCACCACGTTGCGCAGCTCGCGGACGTTCCCGGGCCAGTCGTGACGCCGCAGGCTCGCGAGGGTCGCCGCCGGAAAGATCGTGTCGACCCCGCGGCGATGACCGGCCTCGCGGCAGAAGTGCTCGATCAGCATCGGGATGTCCTCGCTGCGATCGCGGAGCGGCGGGATCTCGAGCGCCACCACGGCGAGTCGGTAGAAGAGATCGAGCCGAAAGCGTCCGGAGTTCACGTCTGCATAGAGATCATGATGGGTGGCGCAGACCACCCGCACATCGACGGAGATCTCGTCGCGCCCTCCGAGCCGCCGGAAGCGCTTGCGCTCCAGCGCGCCCAGCAAGGTGGGCGGTGACGGTGCTCACGAGCTGAGCGGGCTGGGCATCGCTGCGAGCGAACTCCCGTGTACTCTCGCGGCGCACGCTTGGAGGCCTCGATGCTCCGTTCCCCCTGGTTCCTCGCGCTCGTTGGGGCGCTCGCCATCTCATGCTCGCCCGCGCCGATCGAGCCGAGTGAAGAGACCTTCCGCCCACGGTCGACTCCGGTGGAGTACGTCGGGCTCACGTTGGAACGACCGTTCGCCGATGAAGCGGAGCTGGTCGCGCTGCTCGATCCGATCTTCGGCGGCGCGGCGATGTCGGGGGCGGGCCATCACGAGCTCGAGATCCACCCGGGGATCTTCCTGACCGTCACCCCCGACAACCGAACGCCCGAGCAAGCGGTCGTCACTCTCGAGATGGACCCGTCACGTGAGGCGGATGTGGGCCGACGGATCGTGCTGCAGGTTCCGGTGAGCTTCCGCTACGGCGGGGTCTATTTGAGCGCGGTGCGCTCGGCGCTTCAGCGAACGATGGAGGTCATCGCCGGGGGCGAGCCGATGGCGCCTTACCACCTCGAGTACCACGTGGTCTCGCCGAACGGCGGCGAACTCACGCTAGAGACCGAGTGGACCGCGGGCGCCACCAGCGGCGTGGTCCGCTTCATCACCGCGGCGCCGCGCACCTCGCTCGCGCCGGGCGCCGTGAACACGCCAGCGTTCGGCGGCGATCCTTACGAGCAGCTCGGCGGCACGGTCTTCTTCGAGCTCTCGATCGACGAGTTCTCGTTCTTCTCCAATCGCGCGTACGGGATCTCCAGCGGGGCCCTGCAGAACTTCACCGACTTCCGCCTTCAGCCTCACAACTGGCTGCGGCTGACGGTGACGCCTCGACTCGAGGACGCGCTGGTCGACGTGGGTTTCGAGGTGATAGCGCCCGACGGAAGCCGCGTTCCCTTCGCGCGCGCACCCGCGTCCGTCGTCGCGGGCGAGCAGTTCCAGCAGAACGTGATCCGTATGGTCGACGACATGCTCGCGGCCGAGGCCGTCGAGGCCGGTAGCTCGCGTCCCTTCGAGGTCTCCTTCTACTACGATGATCCCGAGGGCGGCGGCGTGGTCAGCGTGATCGCCAGCGGCCGGGGTGGGGTCTTCAACATCGCGTATACCGTCGCCTCTCCGGCGCGTGCCCTCGCGGACGTCGATTTCGTGCCCTACCAGGGAGCTATCGACATCCCCGCTACGCTGCCGACGCCCCGCACCTGCGCCGAGGTGGGATCGACCGAGGCCCTCTCGGGTCGCTTCCACGTCCGCTTCGACGCGTCGAGCACCGTGCGTGGGAGCGCGAACCTCACCTCTCCTTTGATCGGCAACATCTGGGGCAGCGTGTACCGCGCCGAGGACGTCACCATCGCGGGTCCCAACGACGGGGCGAGCGCGGTCGCGAGCTTTCAGTTCGAGGACGTCGACATCACCGCGGGCCTGAGCGCCGAGACCTACGTGATCGACACCCTGATCTTGGGCGGTAACTACCAGATCCTCGGGTTCATGGACATCGATGGGAACGCCGATCTCACCTCGCCCGATCCCGATGACTACGACCCCGTCGCCATCCCGATCGGCGGCTTCCCCATGCGCTGCACCGAGGAGCCGATCACCGTCGAGTTCGCGCTCTTGCTGCCTGCGGGGCGCTGAACTCACTCGTTCGGGTCGAGGCCGCGGTCTCTGCGGAACTCGAGGCACTGCCAGCTCCCGCGCTCGAACTCGCGGCAGGTGGTGCCTCGCACTTCGTAGATCTGGCAGGCGTGCTCGCTGAGCGAGGTGCCGAGGTGGACGCATGCGCCCGCGTCGTTCGTCGCGAAGCCCACCTCACCGAAGTGGCCAGGCTGGACCTGCTCGCACAGATCAGCGCGTCCGATGCGTCGCCAGCGCACCAGATCCTCCTTGGGCACCAGGATGCGACCGTCGTGGCCGGTGCGGCAGCACGCGCCGCAGGTCAGGCAGTCGAGCTCGGACATCCAGAGAGGATGCGGTGCATCGGCGGCAGCCTCAATCCCCCGAGGGACCGAAGCGGCGCAGCTGCGCCCGATCGGTGAAGAGCATCCGGCGCGCCAGGTGCGTCGCGGTCAGCCCCGACACCGCCGCTACGATGACCAGCTGATAGAGGATCACCAGCTGGTAACGCACGGCGTGCTCCGGCGCGGTCCCGCTCACGATCTGCCCGGTCATCATGCCGGGCAGCGCAACCAGGCCCACCGTCAACAGACCATTCAGGGTGGGGATGAGCGCGGCCCGAAGCGCGCTCCGCGACTGGGCGGCGAGCGCCTGCTCGGGGCTCGCGCCGAGCGCCAACCACTGCTCGATGATCGCGCGATCGGCGTGCGCGCTCGCGAACATCCTCTCGTTGACCTGGGCCACCACGTTCATCGCGTTCGCCACGATCATCCCGCTGATGGGGATGACGTAGCGGGCCTCGAAGAACGGCGCCGGGGTGATGACGAACGCGAAGACCGGCACCAGCGCCACCGCGCTCCCGGCGAGGATCGCGATCAGGGCGCGGGGCGCCAGAACGCGGGCCGCAGGTCCACTCTCGACCCGCTGCGCACTGGTCCATGCCGCGACGCCGAGCATCACGGTCAGCATCAGGGCGACCCACTCGATGCGCTCGTTCGCGAAGAGCACGACCAAGAGGTATCCGACCGCGAGCAGCTGGGCGGCCGCGCGCAGCACGCCGATGACGAGCGCGCGCTCGAGGCCGAGGCGTCCGCGGAGGGAGACGGCGAGCGCGACCGCCAGCACCAGCGCGAGCACGATGCCCAGACGCCACAGCGGGATGTCGAGGTAGCTCACGCGCTCGCCTCGCTGGCCACGACTCCGAGCTGTCCGCCCTCGCAGAGGTAGTGGCTCCCGCCCAGCGCGATCGCTTGGCTGTGCGAGTGGGTGACCACGATCACGCCGCAGCCCGCCTGCGCGCAAGCGCGGATCGCATCGAGTACCAGTGCGGTCGCCTCGGAATCGAGCGCGGAGGTCGGCTCGTCGAAGAGCGCTACCTTCGGCCCGTTCGCGAGGGCGCGCGCGATCCCTACCCGCTGCTTCTCTCCGCCCGAGAGCTCGCTCGCGTTGCGGCGCGCCATCGCGGGATCCAGCGCGGCGCGGGCGAGCAGGTCCGCGACGGTTCGATCGTCGAGCTCGGTCCCGATCAACCGCGGGCCAGCGCGCACATTGTCCGCGACGCTGCCTGGGAGCATCACCGCGGTCTGGGCGACGTAGGCGACCAGGCGCCGGTACGCCGCGGGAGCCATCGTGCTCGCGAGGACGCCATCGATGCAGAGCACACCGTCGCTGGGATCGAGCGACGCCAGCGCCCGAAGGAACGTGCTCTTACCGCTGCCCGAGGGGCCTTCGACGACGGCGATCTCTCCCACGTTCAGCGCGAAGTCGACAGCTTCGAGCACGACCCGCGCTCCGAAGGTCACGGTGAGGCTGCGGACCTCGAGGCAGGGCTTGGCCAAGGGCCGACTATAGGCGTGCGGCTTCCGTCGGCCACGGTGCGCGGACGCGTCAGGGCGCGCGCTCCCGCACTAGCAGCACCGCCTGCTCGTCGGCGAAGCGGCGTGGGTACCCGTTCGCTTGCAGCTCGGCGAGCATCGCGCCGAAGTGATCGTCGCGCGCGGAGGTGGGTACGATCGCGGCGTCCATCGCGCGCGCCTCGAAGATAGGTAGCGCAGGCTCGCCTCGGCGCAGCGCGAGGTACTCCCGAAAGACGCCCGCGCGCGCATACAGATCGAAGCGGCTGTCGAGGTAGATCCGTCCGCCGTGCCTTCGGTAGAGCACGTAGCCTCCGTCCTCGAAGGTGGTGAAGACCGCGAGTGGCGTGCGTCCATCGCGCGCGCGGGTCTCGTCGATGGCGATCAGGGCGTCCGTCGCGGCGACGGGGAAGCCCACCTCGACGCTCTCGGCGAGCAAGCTGGGGGAAGGGAAGGCGAGCGCGGCGAGGAGCGCCATCGCCGCCGTGATCATCGCGGCTCCGCGAACGCTGCCGAGGCCTGCGCGCAGGCGCGCGGTCGCGGCGGCCTCGGGTAGGACGCTCGCGAGCAAGGGGGCCCATCCGATCAGCGCGAGCGGCACGAAGCGCTGGTAGCGAACCATGAGCACGAGCGAAACGAGGGCTGTCCCCAGCTCGATCGGATCGAGCTTGCGCGCACGCAGCGACAGACCGAGCGTGACCGCTCCGAGGAGCAGGGCCATCGCGTGCAGGGGCCGCGTCGGCGAGATGGGAAACCACTCGATGATCTCCCGCATCTGATCGCTGAGGCCGATCACGTGCACGAACGGGTAGAGCGCGCCGTCGATCCCATCGGGGCGAATCAAGACCGCCAGCGGGCTGAGGAGGAGCGCGATGACTAGGGCTCGGGAGGGACGCGAGGCGACGAATCTTTCTCCGAATCGCCGCGCCGCGGGTCCGCTCGCCCAGCGACCGCAGAGCTCGATCCCGATCCAGCCGAGCCCCAGCGGCCAGCTCGGGTGCAGGTTCGCCCACAGGACGAACACCAACGGAAGGAACGCCACGCCGCTGCGCTCGCCGCGCCGATCGCGGGCCAGCATGAAGAGCACCAGCGCGCTGAACAGGTGACCCGTCACCAGGGGGCGCATGGGCAAGTGCAGTGACGCCGGGATCGAGAGGAGCGCCACCGCGATCAGCGCGTGCGCTGGATGCGCGCCGAGCGTTCGCGCGCGCAACGCGACCAGCGCTCCTATCGCGGTGAGCAACAGTCCGTGCACGAGCGCGAGGCCGCCCCAGCCGACGCGCTCATAGAGCGCGAACATCCCCACCTCCGCCAGCCACTCGGGGGGGGACCAGGGTAGATCGTCCGTGCCGATCCCGAACGGATCGGTGAAGGGAAAGCCATGCGCAAGGACGTGGCGCCCGATGGCCAAGTGCCAGAACACGTCGTTCTCCACGACCGCGCGGCTCATCGCCATCGCGGCGACCAACAGGCCGCACGCAATCGCCATGAGCGAGCCCGCCGTCCGGTCGTTTTGACTCGGGTCAGTGGGATCGCTATCGGGGTCGCTGGGGCGTGCGGCCATCTGCCGCGTCCGTCAGAGGTGCTTCTTGGCGATGTCCGCCCAGGCGCCGACCGGCTCGAGCGCCAGATAGGTCTCCCAGTGGGTGCGCGCCTCGCGTCCTCGACCGCTCTCTTCGAGCGCCATCGCGAGGTTGAAGTGCGCGTCCGCGAAGGAGGGGTCCACGTTGATCGCCTGGTGGAAGAGCTGGATCGCGTTCGCGCTCTCGCCTCGCTCGAAGGCCAAGAAGCCCAGGTTGTAGAGCGCCTCGGGCTGCTCGGGATCGAGCTTCAGCGCCTCGTGGTAGCTGAGCTCCGCGAGCTGCGCCTCTCCGCGGCGAAAGCGCAGGTTGCCCAAGTTGGTGTGTGCATGCGCGAACGTCGCGTCGAGCTCGATGGCCCTCTGGTAGTGCGACTCGGCCTGGGGATAGGTCGCCGGATCTTCGTCCAGCCGGCAGCCTTCGAGGTAGGCGTCGTAGGCCATGCGCCGGCGCGCGGGATCGACGCTCGAGGGACGCAGAAGGCGCACGACCTCGTCGCGCAGCGAGCGCACGTCGAAGTCGAGCACCAGCTGTCCGGTCGCGGGTTCCCAGCGCCTGTCTGGCCCCTCGACGACGCAGGTCTTTCCATCGGCGACGACGCGCAGCTCCGAGAGCGGTCGCACCACGTTGGGGAGCGCGCCCTTGAGCGCCTCCACGCTCTTGCGCACACGGCGCAAGGGCACGCCGCGCTCGAGCAGACCCTTGGCGGCGCGCAGACCGATCAAGTCTTGGAACGTGTAGAAGCGGCGACTCCCGATGCGGCCCGAGGGGGCGAGGAACCCGGTGCGATCCCAGTAGCGCAAGCGGCTGTCGGGGAGATCGAAGAGGCGCGCGACCTCGGCCCGCGCGTAGAGGTCGCCGACTGGATCGCGGCGATGGGCGTCGGCGAGCGACGGCGCTTGCGTCTTGGGCGCGGCCTTGGGCTCCTCGGGCGGTGGCGGCGTCGCCGAGATGCGCCGTCCCCCACCGGGGCCGAACTCGACGTGGATCACCTGGCCGGCGCGGGCCTTGTCTGCGGTCTTGGTCATGATGAAGCGATCTCTGGACGCGAGAGGTTACGAGGGTGCGGGCCCACTAGCTGGCGCCGCGCACGGAGAAGGGGCCCGCGAGCGGGCTTGCGAAGGGGACCTCGACGTCGATGTCCGCCAGGATGCAGGTGCCCTCGGCCCGGAAGCGGCTCTCCAGCGTCGCGGTGCCGAGCTGGGCGTCGGGGTGGCGACGGGCCACGTCCTCGAGGGCCAAGCGCGCGATCCGGAGGCGCACCCGGACCGAGCCTTCGATGGGCGAGAGCATCGAGGCGGCGGAGACGAGTCGAGGGTCGAGGCGGCGAAGATCGAAGGTGATCAGGGTGCTCCCGAAGTAGGCCGCACCCTCGGATCGCCCCTCCGACAGGACCTCGGCGATGCGAAAGAGGTCCTGCTCGGCGCGAGGCGCGAGGACGTGCCCCTGCCGGGCCCGGAGCAACGCGCCCGGACGAACCGCCACCGGAGGCTTGAGGATCGACATGCGCGACGGAGCGTATCGGGGCGGCGAGCAGGAGATCAAAAGACGCGCGAACCGGACCCCAAGACCCCTGGCCATGATTGGTCTCACGGTCCTTGGTCTTCGTGGCTACGCAGCGTTGACACCCTCCTAACGCGGTGTGCCATACTCTCGCCACTCTTTCGCCGAGGTTTCGTCTCGTGTCTGAACGCGCATCCGCGCCCATCCCGCCCCCGCCGCCCGGGGGTCCAGCTCAGGGGCAACCGTCCGACAGCGACGGGATGCCGCGCCGTTTCGGCAAGTACACGCTGATCCGCAAGCTCGCGCTCGGAGGGATGGCGGAGATCTTCCTCGCGCTGCAGAAGTCGATGGCCGGCTTCGAGAAGCTGATCGTCGTCAAGCGGATCCTCCCGCACCTGGCTCAGGATCGCGCGTTCATCGATCTGCTCCTCACCGAAGCGCGGATCGCAGCGACCCTCAATCACCCCAACGTCGCGCACATCTACGACGTCGGCGAGGTCGATGGACAGTTCTACATCGCCATGGAGCACATCCACGGCGAGGACCTGCGATCGATCGTTCGACAGATGAAGAAGGTCGGTGAGACCGCCTTCCCGCTCGAGCACGCGCTGGCGATCGTCATGGGCTGCTGCAGCGGGCTCGCGTTCGCCCACGAGCGGACCAGCCTCGATGGACTTCCGATGGACATCGTCCACCGCGACGTCTCGCCGCAGAACATCCTCGTGACCTTCAACGGCGACGTGAAGCTCGTCGACTTCGGCATCGCCAAAGCGGGTCGCGGGCAGATGGAGGACACTGGCTCGGGACAGCTCAAGGGCAAGGTCCCCTACATGAGCCCGGAGCAGGCCCAGGGTCTGCCGCTCGATGGACGCAGCGACGTCTTCTCTCTGGGCATCATGCTCTTCGAGCTGTGCACCGGTAAGCGCCTCTTCCGCGGTGCGAACGAGATGGAGACCCTCCGGATGATCGTGGAGGGGGAGTATCCCAATCCTCGCGCGCTCAACCCGAACCTTCAGCCGCGCCTGGAGCAGATCATCCTCCGCTCCCTCGAGAAGGATCTGTCCAAGCGCTACCAAAGCGCGCGCGACATGCAGGGCGAGCTCGAGGACTACATCCGTACCGAGCAGCTCAAGGTCTCGCCGCTCTCGCTCGGCGCGTGGATGCAGCACCTGTTCGCCGAGAAGCTCGCGAGTCAGAAATCCATGCTCTCGGAGGGCAAGCAGCTCGCCGATGTCATCGCGGCCCAAGTCGCCGCCGAAGAAGAGGCCGCTGCGCGCGAGGCCGCGACCTTGTCCGGTGTTCGGGCCAAGCAGCCCAGCCGGGCGCCGTGGATAGCGATGGCGCTGGTGGGTCTCTTGGCGGCGGCGGGCGCCGTCTTCTTCGCGATGAACCAGCCGCAGGTGGAGACAGGTCCCGGGGTGCTCGTGCTCGAGAGCACGCCGCCGGGTGCCGTGATCCTCCTCGACGGAAACCGCCGATCCGAGAACACGCCGGCCACCCTCCGTGAGCTCCCGCTCGGGCACTACGCCATCACCATCACCGCGGAAGGCTTCGTCCCTTACACCGAGGAGGTCGACCTCACCGACGCCGCGTTGGAGGGTCGCATCGTCGCCACCCTCGAGCGACCCAGCGCCTCGCACTTCGCGATGGCCCAGGTGAACAGCACCCCGGTCGGCGCCCACATCCTCCTCGATGGCGCCGACACTGGGCTGGTCACGCCGGCGACGGTCCCCGAGATAGCTCCCAACGTCGAGCACTCGCTCGTCGTGTCCCTCGACGGCTACGTCGCGTTCACCCGCACCTTTCTTCCTGCGGCAGGCTCCGTCGAGAACGTCACCACGACGCTCGAGCGGACCGCGCTCGGCGCCGACGAGACGCTGCTGGTGATCACCGTCGATCCCCCAGATGCCCGCATCCAGCTCGACGCGGCCGACTACACGGGCGGCAGCCCCTTCGAGATCCGCACCCGCGCTCGACGCTATCGCCTACGCGCGTTTCGAGATGGCTTCCGGATGTTCGAGCGGAACATCGAGCCACGAGGCGGAGAGCCGCTGGAGGTCGCGATCGACATGGAGCGCGAGCGCGCCCACATCGGCGGTGGAGGCGGCGGCGGCGGTGGAGGCGGCGGTAGTCCCTCGGAGCCCAGCGGCCCCGGCGCAGTCACCATCAACGCGACCCCGTGGTGCAACGTCTCCATCGATGGGCGCCGCATCGGGGAGACCCCGATCGTGAACCACTCCCTCCCCTCGGGACGACACAGCGTCGTCTGCACCAACCCGGACTCGGGTGCCTCGCGCACGGTGAGCATCGAGGTGCACGCCGGCGAGACGACCCGTACCCGAATCACGCTTTAGTCCCTGGGGCGTCCGCCCCAGACCCGGCCGGACGCGAGCGGGCTTCGCCCTGCGTCCGCTGCGCGCGGGGCCCCATCCCCACTTGCTTGGTGCTCGCGCGTTGGATGTCCCCGGGACGTGCGATCGGCGGGGGCGGAATGATCGCTAACGTTGGGGCGTCTTGCGGGTCAGACTTCGCGGCACGAGAAACAGTCCGCGTCCCGACCCCAGCTAGCGAGGAACGATGTCCGCACCCCAACGCCGCTCACGGTTCCTGGTCGTCTTGGCCGCTCTCGGTGGCCTCGGCCTGATGGGCTACTCGGTGTGCGCGCGGGTGTGCAGCGATCCAGCGGACGCGGATGATGCAGCCGTCGATCTGAGCGCCGATCCGTCGACCGGCGCGCTCCTGATCGACTTCCGCGACGACGCCACCGACGTTGAGCGAGAGACGATCGCGACCGAGCTGCGCAGTCTGGGGATGAGCGGCCTCGGCGAGGAGATCTCTCACCAGGAGCAGCTCTACCGCCTGCGCCCCGGTCCGTACTTGCTGCTCTCGACGTTGGCGGCCCTCTCGGACGACGTCGAGGGCGTCGATCCCGACTTCGAGCTCGAGGGCGTCGAGGTCGAGGGCCTCTGGGCCATCCCCGAGTCCGAGGCCGCTTGGTCGGCAGGCGCCCTGCCCGCCGCCCTCGATCGCGAGCCCGGGCGCTACGTGCCGGACGACCCCTACTACGCGAACCAGTGGCACCTCGATCAGATCGGGATGCCCGACGCGTGGGGACGTGAGGACGGCGCGGGCGTGGTGGTCGCTGTGATCGACACGGGCGTCGCTTACCGCGACGGCGGCGGCTTCATGCGTGCGCCCGACCTGGTCAACACCCGCTTCGTCGACGGCTGGGATTTCGTCGATGACGACGCCATGCCGGATGACGAGCATGGACACGGCACCCACTGCGCCGGCACGATCGCCCAGAGCACCAACAACGCGCTCGGCGTCGCCGGTGTCGCTCCGGGCGTGAGCATCATGCCGATCCGGGTCCTCGATCGGAACGGCGCGGGCGCTTGGGGCGCGATCGCCTCGTCCATCCGGTGGGCGGCCGATCACGGCGCGAACGTGATCTCGATGTCCCTCGGTGGCGGGATGCGCTCGCGCACCGTCGAGCGCGCGATCGACTACGCCTACGAGCACGGCGTGACCATCGTCGCCGCGGCCGGCAACGCCGCACGCAGCACGGTCGAGTACCCCGCGCGCCACAACCACGTGATCGCCGTGGGCTCGGTCCGCTTCGACAGGGATCTCGCGTTCTACTCCAGCTATGGCGAGGGCCTCGATGTGGTCGCGCCTGGCGGGGATCTCCGGGTTGATCAGAACGGTGACGGCCTGCCCGACGGCGTCCTTCAAAACACGCTGGTCGGCGGCAACCCCAACCGCTTCGACTACCTCGCGTGGCAGGGCACCTCGATGGCGACCCCGCACGCGGCCGGTGTCGCGGCGCTCATCATCGCCTCGGGCGTGACGGATCCGGATCGGGTCGAGGAGATCCTCGAGGCGAGCGCCACCGACCTGAACGACACGACGCGCTTCGGCCACGGGCTCATCTCCGCGTCGGCGGCGCTCGACATGGCGGGTCGTGGCGCCTCCGGCGCTCGAGGTTTCCTCGGCGCAGGCCTGGTCGTCGCGCTGCTGTTCGCGCTCAAGCGCCGAGGCAAGTTGGCGATCGGCATCGCGGCGCCGGCTGCGATCGCATTCGCGGTCGCCGGTGGTCTCGGCGTGCTGCCCTGGGAGTGGGTCGGCCTGGGCTTCGTCGGCTCGGCGCTCGCGGGCGGTCTGGTCGGGGCCGCGGTCTCGGGCACCGCGATGGGTGGCCTCGTCGCCGCGACCGCGTTGGTCCCCGTGTCGCTCGCGCTCGTCTTCGCGCAGGTGAAGAAGCTGGTGCCGCTGCTGAGCGGTCTGGCGATGGGCGTCGCCGCCTACCTCCTCGTCGAGGCGCTCTTCCCCACCGCGCGTTTCGCTATCCTCCCCGAGGCCGTCGTCGGTCCGTGGCTCCTGATCAACGCGGCGCTCGCGGCGTTCGTGGGTCGTCAGCTCGCCCGCAAATCCGAGTGAGCTGGTAGCCTGACCGCCTCACGTAGGAGGCAGGCTCATGTTCCATGGCGGTCGCATCGTCGCGCGGGCTCTCAAGAACGAGGGCATCGACCACGTCTTCACCCTCTGTGGCGGGCACATCCAGAACATCTACGACGGATGCTTGGATGAAGGCATCCGGGTGGTGGACGTGCGGCACGAGCAGACCGCGGGGCATGCCGCCGACGGCTATGCCCGGGTGACGGGTAAACCCGGGGTCGCGCTGGTGACCGCGGGGCCCGGGGTCACCGACGTGGTGACCGCGGTGGCCAACGCCCAGCGGGCGGGCGTCCCCATGATCGTGATCGGCGGCGCTGGGCCCATGGTCTTCAAGCACATGGGGTCGCTCCAAGACATGGATCACGTGGAGTTGATGCGGCCCATCACCAAGTGGTCCGCGTCGGTCACCGAGGTCCGCCGCCTCGAGGAGTACGTGACGACGGCGTTCCGTATCGCGACGACCGGCGTCCCAGGTCCGGTCTTCCTCGAGATGCCGCTCGACATCTTGATGAACATGGCGAGCGACAGGGACTTGGTGCGTCCCACGAACTACCGCAGCGCGGTCGCCGCGGGCCCCGAACCGAAGGCGATCCAAGACGCGGTGAAACTCATCGATGCCGCCGAGCGGCCGATGGTCATCTGCGGCAGCCAGCTCCGCTGGTCGCGCGACAAGGACGCGCTCGCGCGCTTCTTGCGCAAGCGTCCCATGCCCACGTACTTGAACGGCATGGCCCGGGGCGCGCTGCCCAACACCCATCCTTGCTTCATGTCGCGGAGCCGTCGCTCGGCGCTCGCGAACGCAGACGTGGTGTTGGTGTTCGGGACACCCTTCGACTTCCGAGTCGACTACGGGCGCGAGGGCACCTGGGCCAAAGACGTGAAGGTCATCCAGGTGGACCTCGATCCCCAAGAGCTGGGACGCAACCGATCGGTGGACGTCGGGATCCCTTCGGACACAGGCTTGGCGCTTGCGGCGCTCGAGCAGGGAGTCGCACCCAAGGAGGCGGGCGATTGGCTCGCGAAGATTCGCCAGGATGAGGACGGTAAGCAGGCCAAGATCAAAGCTGAGATCGCCGGCGGTGCGACGAGCCCGCCCAACCCGCTCTGGGTCTGCAACGAGCTCGCCGGGTACGTGGAAGAGGACACGATCGTGATAGGCGACGGTGGCGACTTCGTGGCGACGGCTGCGTACACGCTGCCGATCCGCTGGCCGGGTCTGTGGATGGATCCCGGTCCGCTCGGGACCCTCGGTGTCGGTCCGGGCTACGCGATGGCGGCCAAGCTCGCGCGTCCGAAGAGCCGGGTGATCATCGTCTATGGCGATGGCAGCTTCGGTCTGCATGGCTTGGAGTTCGAGGCCATGGCGCGCCAAGGCATCAAGGTGGTGGGGGTGATCGGCAACGACGCCGGATGGACCCAGATCCTCCGGGGTCAGCGCGACTTTTTCGGCGAGGAGCGGGTGGTCGCCACCAAGCTGAACTACACCCGCTACGACAAGGTCGCCGAGGCGGTGGGGTGTCGGGGATTCTGGGTGGAGACGGCGGACGCGCTGGGCCCCGCGCTGAAGGAGGCCTTCGCCTGTCCCGAGCCCGCGCTGGTGAACGTGAAGATCGCCTCGAGCGACTTCCGCAAAGGATCGATCAGCGTGTGAGTCAGGCAGCCTGGGGTCGCGCGGGGCGCTGGTAGGCCGAGGGGACCAGATGCTTGGGCGGCGCTATCCCCGCCTTGCGCAGCGCCTCGATCGACTCCTCGAGCGCCAGCGAGAGATTTCCCACGTTCTTGGACTCGGCCATCTTGGGATAGACCCACGCGAGCGCCATGACCACGCCGCGGATCACCGGGTTCTCGATCACGATGAAGCTGTCGATGGTCAGGTAGCGGACGTCTTCGGGTTGCGCCTCGGTGCGTTCGACGATCCGCTTGCGGGTCAGCGGCGAGGGGCGTTCGGTCGCGAAGGTGTCGGATATGAGGATGATCCGGGTCTGCTCGTCGCGTGCTTGCTGCAAGAGCTCCGAGTGATGCTCGAAGTAGCGGTCCACCAGATCCTCGGTGGGGCGACCGAACCAGGTCGCGATCACGATCGGCCAGAGCGCATCGTCGACCGTGACGGACGACTCGCCGTCGACGGCGGTTCGCAGAGCATTCGGGGGAGGCACGGGCGCAACGATAGATCACGGCCCTGAGGGCGCCACGTGCTCAGAGCGCTTTCAGGTGGGCTGCAAGCTGGAGGCGCGAACGCACCCCGACTTTCCCCAGGATCCGCTTCACGTACGTGCGGACGCTCGACTCGGTGAGCTGCATCTGGGCCGCAATCTCCTTGGTGCTGGCGCCCGAGAGCAGGAGCTTGGCCAGCTCCCGTTCCCGGGGCCCGAGGCACGAGCGATCCAGCCTGCGCTCGAGCTCTCGCGGGCTGCGATCGAGGCGCGCCAACGTGGTGAGTCCCCGCGCGAGCAAGGTCATCCCGAACGCGACCAGGCGCTCGCCTTCGGGATCGAGCGGCTCGTCGCTGCGCACCCAGAGCTCGCACCCTTCGAGTTCGAGATGGAACTCGTGCGGGGCGCCGACACCGGCCTCGATCACCTCGCTGCCCCGTCGGGCCCGCGCACCTACCCCGCCGGACAGGCGCGCGACCGCGAGCGCGGCGCGGGCGAGGTAGTCCTCGCCCTGCTCCAGCGAGAAGAGCACCAGCAGCTGCTCGCGATCGTGCTCTCTCACGTCCGCGCCGTGGTGGCCGAGAGCGTCACTCCTCGCCGGGAGCCGCCGCGAGATCGCCGCTCGGGGCTTCGCCGCGAAGCTCTTCCTCGAAGCGTCGGGAGAACGCGAGCACCGAGTCGCCGTCGTCCAGGGCGCGCTTGCCCGTGACCTTCTCCTCTTGGGCGCGCGCCTCGGTCAGCAACGTGAGTGCGCGGGTCGCCAGCTCCTTGGTTCGGGGCTCTCCGTCTTTCTTCAGCTCAATGACCTGCTTCTCACACCCGGCGTTGGCCAGGTGCGCCAGCGTCCACGCGAGCCGCTCGCTGTCCGCCTTGGTGTCGCCTATCTGCCGCGCGAACGGACGGAAGCTCGCGTTGCCGAAGCTCCCGAAGACCCGTGACAGCTCGCGGTGGACCTCGCTCTCTTCTTCCACCAGTCGATGCAGGAGCGGCACGACCGCGCGGCGCAACTTGAGGTGACCGAGCACCAGCGCGAAGCCCTGGCGCACGAAGGTCTTTCGCGCCCCGAGGCCATCGATCAGCGCGTCGCCTGCCTCTTCGCCGAGCGCCACCAGCTTCGGCATCACCCGGACGACCTCGTGGCGCGGCATCTTGCGGACGGCTTTAGAGAGCACATCGGCGAACGCCGGATCCTTCTTGTCGCTCAGGGCGATCGCCGCCGCGCATCGATAGCGCGGGTGCTCGAGCATCATCACGAGCTGAGGCGGATCGAGGTCCCCGAACTTGGCGGGATCGACGTCCGTCGGGTGACTGCCAGTGTCGTCGCCCTTGATGGCGCGGATCGCGCGGAAGGCGAGATCGTGGGTCTCGGAGTCGAGCGCGACCTCGTTGTCCGCGGCGGCCTTGAGCAAGCGCTCCCAATTCTCCGAGATCTGGCCCTCGTCGAGCTGACCCCGATCGGGCCTCAGCACCGTGCCTCGGAACGCGTCGATCTGCCGGACTACCAGCGCGGCGGCGTCCGTGACGATCGCGCTCGCGAGCGCCCGCTCGATGAGCGCCGTGGGCAGCGCCAGACCGTGAGCGATCGCGCGCTCGATGGTGTGGCTCACCGCCGTGTCGATTTGATCGCGGGGCACCGAGAGCACGGTGAGCCAGTGATCGAGGCGCTCGGGCGCCAGCGCCGCGGCCATCGGCTCGAGGCCCGCCAAGACGACGCGCGCGGTCGACTCGCCGTCGGGCTCGGCGGCGAAAGGATGCGATTCCTCCTCGGGCGCCAAGCGGGCCAGCGCGTGGGTCTTGGCGGCCTGGCTCGAGAGCTTGGTCTTGGTGCGCGCCCCCCGATCGAGGATCCGCGCGGCGTTCACCTCACGAGGCGCCGAGACCCGCGCTTCATCGAACGGCCGACCATCGTGCGCGAAGAGGTGCACCGCCGCCTCGAAGCGACGGCGCAGCTGATCGAGGACCCCGTGATCGTCCGTGTTGCGCAGGTCGAGCGCGGCCCGTCGGCTGATCCTCTTGCCGCCGCTCTGGCCCACCAGCTCCAAGATGGCCGTGGGGCCTTCCTCGACCGAGAGTCGCACCAAGAGATCCAGCTCGCCCAGGCCATCGACCCCTTCGGGCAGACGCACGTAGAGATCCACTCCGTCCGTGACCTCGGCGACCATCTCCGCGTCCGCGAGCGCGCTGGGCATCCGCTCCGCAGCCGAGGTGGACGAGCCAGCGAGATCGTCGAGAGACGCGATGGCGGTGCGAGGACCGCTCTCCTCGCGGCCGTCCTTGTGAACCCCGGTGACATCTTGGGGGACGAGGTCGTCTCCCAAGAGCTCCTCTGCGTCGTCCTCTGCGTCCAGCGCGTCCGGATCGACCTCGGCGACGTCGTCGTCGTCCACGATCTCTTCGACTGCCTCCTCGACCGCCTCCTCGACCGCCTCCTCGATCGCCTCCTCGATCGCCTCCTCGATCGCCTCCTCGATCGCCTCCTCGATCGCGTCGTCGCTCATGGCGCTCCCGCGCTCGCCCGCGACCTTGCCGGGGGACGTGGTGATCGGCTCGAGATCGTCGATCTCTTCGACATCGTCGCTCGCCTCGAGGCTCGCTATCGGGGTCACCGGCGGGCTGAGCGTGGGCTTGAACGCGCGGGCCGCGCTCGCCGGCGGCGGTACGGTCTTGGGCCTCTCCGCGACTGGAGGCTCGACGCGGCGGGCCGCCTGCTCGCGCTCGGCGAGAGCCTCCATGCGCTGCTCGAGCTCTTGCTCCCGCATCGCGATGTCGCGCTGCTGCGCTTCGTGCTGCTCGCCTTGTTCGCGCAGCTCGTCCTCACGGGTGGTCACCGCCTCGGCGCGCTCGCGCACCCGATTCTCGCGCTGCTCGAGCTGCGCCCGATCGCGCTCCAGATCGCTCCGGGCCTGTCCGAGCCCGTGGCGCTCGTTCGCGATGGCGTCGGTCTGACCGGCCTCGTGCGCCCCGAGCACCTGCCGCTGCCGCTCGATCTCGGCGCGCTCGGTGTCCAGCTGGCGACGGAGATCGCCGCGCTCACGCTCCAGGCCACCGCGCTCCATCTCGAGCGCGGTGCGCTGGGCCTCCATCAGATCGCGCTCGCCCCGGATGGCGTCGATCCCGGGGCGCTCGAGGTAAGCCGCGAGGCCATGGCTCCCGACGACGACCTCTGCGTTTCGCACATAGGTCGGCACGCTCGCGTCTCTGTCCTTGGCGATGGTCTCGAGCAGCTTGGCGTGCTCGTCGAGCACCTGGTGGCGCAGCACCGCGGGCACCACGACGCAGAGCTTCTTGGCGACGGGATCGTGAAAGACGTACGAGAGCGCCAGCTCCTCGCCCCCCTCGAATCGATGTAGCGCCCCGTTGAGCGCGGCGTCACGGAGGTGCGGATCCGAGCCAACGTTCACCCCGACGTGCACCGCGAGGGTGCGAATCCGACCGTCGTCCAGCGCGAGGTGCACGCGCTCGAGGCGCGTCGCGCCGAGGCGACCTTGGTAGGCAGCTTCGCCGCCGAGGTGGGAGCGGTCGTCGTAACCGCCTCTGATACGTCCTGCGCTCGATGACATCGCGCTCCGTCTTCCGCTCGTGACCGGGCGGAGAGGTACCATGACGAGGCACCCTTCTCCTACCGATCAGGTGTTCCGCGGTGGAACGCGACGCGGGCCATGGTCGCTGCGGTCGGTGGCGCTATGGTCGCGCGGTGAACGACCCCAAAGAGCGCGCGAGCGACACCCCCATCGAGGTCTTGGAGCGCGCTGCGAGCTGCGTGCGCTTCGTGCTTGCCACCCTGAAGATCGAGCTCGACTTCACCCCGGAGACGTTGCCGCTGGTGGACCACTGGCTGAAGGAGGCCGCGAAAATCGAGAGCGACGCCGAGGACGAGGTCCACGCGCTCGCCGCAGAGGCCGCCGGAGCGTACTTCGGCGAGGTCGTACGCCGTCAGCTCGGCGACGGTCGCTGGCGTCTGGCCCCGGACCCTTCGCGGTGGCGCCTCGAGCTGAGCTCCGTGTTCCTCGCGTTCAATCCATTGGGCATGGCGATGGAGGCGGTGGCCGAAGAGCCGCTCGATGGTTGGAACGCCCACCTCGAGGTGCTCCCGCAGGATCGGGGCTTGCTCGAGCAGACGCTCTCGCACCTGGGCGACATACGCGAAGACGACTACTACCGGCTCGCCGTGCGCTGGGAGGTGATCGAGCAGGTCATCGCCGCGCTCGAGGCCGCGAAGGTGGCGCGGGGCGACGAGGCCCAGCGCTTCGGTGCCGAGGTGTACAGGGCCACCCTCGATGCCGTTCCGGCCATCGCCAAAGCGTGAGGGCCAAAGCCTGACTCGCGCCGGTCGCTCGCGGGGCTGGACCGCGCGTGCTAGCGCCCGCTTCTGATGAGCATCCAAGGCAAGACGCTTCTCCTCACTGGTGGCGCCGGTTTCATCGGCACCGCGCTGACCCGTCAGCTGGTCGAGAAGAACAAGGTCCGCATCCTCGACAACCTTCGGCGCAACGGGCTCGCCGAGTCGGGGCTCGACAAGCACCCCAACGTCGAGCTGGTGGTGGGCGACGTGCGCGACGCCGATCTGGTGACCAAGGCCACCATCGGCGTGGACTACGTGATCCACATGGCCTCGATCGCCGGCGTGGACACCGTGCTCAAGAACCCGGTGCTCACCATGGAGGTGAGCCTCGAGGGCACGATGAACGCGCTGCGCGCCGCGCGGGCCGCGGGCACGGTGAAGCGCTTCATCGACTTTTCCACCAGCGAGGTCTTCGGCACCTACGCCTTCCGGGTCCGCGAGGCGGACGTCACCAGCCTCGGCGCGGTGGGCGAGGCCCGCTGGACCTACGCCGTCAGCAAGCTCGCGACCGAGCACCTCGCGCACAACTACTGGAAGCAGTACGGGCTGCCTACCTGCTCCATCCGTCCGTTCAACATCTACGGACCGGGCCAGATAGGCGAGGGCGCGGTGCACGCGTTCGTGGTGCGCGCGCTCGAGGGCAAGCCCATCCAGATCCACAACGAGGGCGATCAGATCCGGGCCTGGTGTTACATCGACGACATCGTCGAGAGCATCCAGCTGGCGCTGAGCCGGGACGAGGCCATCGGCCAGTCGTTCAACATCGGCAACCCCCGCAGCACCATCACCATCTACCAGCTCGCCCGCCTCATCGTGCGCCTCACCGGGGGCACCTCGGCTATCGAGTTCGTGAAGTGGGACTTCCCCGACGTGGAGCTCCGGGTGCCTGACGTCCGCAAAGCCGAGCGCCTCTTGGGCTTCCGCTCGAGCACCGATCTGGAAGATGGCCTCATGAAGACCATCGAGTGGTACCGATCCAAACAGCCCGGCTGAAGGGTCCTTTCGCGTTGACGGGTTCCGCGCGCGGCCCGAACATGCCTGCCTTGCGTCGCCACACCCTCGAGAACGTTCGCGCCGATGGCTGGCTGGAGAAGCTCGGCGAGGGCTCTCCCAGCTTCACGCAGCTCTGCGATGTGATGGGCGAGCGCTTCGTCGCGTTCTCGATCGTCGCGGGGCTGCGCATCACCTCGCTCGCGTTCGATCCCCAGAACGCTTCCCAGTCGATGGTGGAGATCGATCTCGGTGATGGCGGGAAGAAGGCCAAGATCCCGATGGGGGATCTGCAGGGCAAGCTCGCGAGCGCGATGATCGAGGGGCCCACGCCGCCCGGACCCGCGCTGACCGACGACGCGATCCTCTCGCTCGAGGAGCTCCAGGCGGCGATCGGATACCGCTGGGTGCTGCTCGCGCCGATCTTTCACTTGCAGCTCGAAGCGCTGGTGATCGACGGACCGCGCACGGGGGTGGCCTTCCGCTACGACGGTGATCTCCGTGAGCTACCGATCGAACTCTTCCGCGAGCACATCCGCGGCGAGGTGCGGGGCGAGCTCGAGCGGCTCGATCAGAAGAACCGCAGCGGCGGCCGGGTGAACTCGCCGTTCGCGATCGATCTGGCGCTGGTCCCCAAGGCCCTCGCCCACGCCGACGCGGGTGAGCACGAGCAGGTGGTGACGACGATCGGGAACTGGCCAGGGCCGCTCTCGATGCTCATGCGTACCCCCGATGGCCAGGCGCTTCAGGCTCCCGCGCGGGCCCAGATTGCTCGCGCGCTCGGAGCGCTGGGCAGCGCGCACGTGCGCTTGGGGAAACTCGACTGGGGGCAGGAGGTGCTGCGCCTCGGGATCCAGTGGGCCCAGGACGGCGAGGCCGCGCCCGATCTCTTTCTGCGTCTGGGTCTGGCGTACCTCGATGCGGAGCGCGAGGGCGAGGCCATCGGTCTCTTGCGCCGCGCGCTGGAGCTCGGGGCATCCGAGGCGCAGATCGCAGCTCCGCTCGCCCGGGCGCTGTCGGCTCGTAAGCGTCACCTGGCAGCATTGGTATGGACCGCCCGTGCTCGCAAACACGGCGTCTCCGCCGTCGAGATCAACGGCGCCGAGCAGACCGCGCGCCGCGCGCTGGGCCCGGCCCTCGCCAACTGGGAGAAGGCGAATGGGAGCGTGACGTGAAGGCCGGCGAGCCAGCGCGTGGCTCGTTGCAGCCATTGGATGCGAGCGCGTTGCCTCCGAGCGCGTTGCCTCCGAGCGCGTTGCCTCCGACCGCGTCCGCTCCGAGCGGGTTGGCCGTGAGCGCCGAGCCTCAACGCACGCCTCGGTTCTCGGTGCGTTTCTCAGAGGGTGAGGCGCAGCTCGCGTTGCTCGCGCCGCTCGGGTTCGCAGGCGGCGTGCTCCGCTCGCTGGTGGTCGCGACCGGCCCGGCGCCGCGGGTGGTGGACTTCTCTCGCGGCTGGCGTGCGCTCGCGCAGCGTCGCGGCACGGTGCGCTCGCTCGAGCTCTCGCTCGACGTTCAGCGGCTGGGGTTCGCTCCGAGCCGTGAGCTGGGCTGGTGGGTCGCGAGCACCGCCGAAGAGCGCTTGCTGATCGAGCGCGCTCGTCCTTGGGGACACGTCGCCATCGAGCTCACGCCCAGCGTGGTGGGCCGCGCGCTGCATCTCTTGCCGCTCGGCGCGCGGGCGCTGCATTCTGGTCCCCAGCTACCGCTCGCGGAGATCGAGGATGTGCTGCGAGGTCTCCTGCGCGCAGCGAGCGAGGGCGGTCGCACGACGCCCCGTCTCGATCGCGATCGAGGCGCGATCGATCTCGGGGACGTGCTTCAGATAGCACTCACCGACGCGCTCGTGGGTCACGGGATCCGGGTCCCCGAGTGGCCCACGACACCGCCGCAGGTGCGGCTCTCGGGAGGCGCGCTCCTCTTTTCCGTCGGCGTCTCCTTCGGTTCGGGCGAACAGACCGCGGCGCTTGCCGCACAGCGCGAGCACGCCCGACGCCTAGCTCCGCTCTTGTGGCGGGCCTGCGAGGGCGCCTCGAGCACCGAACTCGAGGGCACCGAAGCCTCGGCGCTCACGGGCGAGCTCAGGGCTGGACTGGGTCTGCCGGTGAGCGCCGATCTGCTGACGTCGAGCGCAGCGCGCGCCCTGGATGGGGTGCAGATCCAGCTCACCGGAACCGACCCTCGCGCGCTGATCGCGGCGGTGCACGCGCTCGACGCGGTGGAGCGCGCGCCCGGTCTGGCCACCGATGTGTTGCTCGCGGCGCTCGGCCCGTTGGGAAGTGATGTCGCTGCCAGCCGCGAGCTCATCGCGCGGGCGCTCTTGCGCAGCCCCAGCCGCCCCGAGGTGCTGGCCGCGTCGCTGGAGCTGGCTGCTTCGCTCACCGACGCAGCGCTCTCGCGCGAAGTGCTCCGTGATCTCGAGCGCCACCAGAGCGGACCGCGCGCCGACCCTTGGCTCGACGTCGCCCTCGCTCGCGCTGAAGAGCGGCTCGGCGATCAAGACGCGGCGCTCGAGCGCTGGGAGCGCGCATCGCGCTCACCGCTGACCTTGCCCGAGACCTTCGAGGGCCTCGCGCGGCAGCTGGTGCGCCGGGGTCGTTTGGGGGAGGCGCTGGCTGCACTGGAGCGCGCGGCCGAGCTCTACCAGCGCGCGGACCGAAGGACGTCCTCGGCGCGCGCTCAGCTCGCCGCCGCGCGGATCGCGCTCGCGGGTGGTGAGCCCCACGCGGCGCGCGAGCGGCTCACCTCGCTGCTCGATGCGGGCACGGACGACGCGGCGCTCTTGCAAGAGCTCGTCGCGTTCTCGGCTCGGGTGCATCGCGCGTGCGGCGATGTGGCGCGCGCCGATCAGGCCGAGGGGACGCTGGCCCAGCACGTCGATCGCGCGGGCATGGACGCTTCGGACGACGCGGTGAGCGCGCTCCTCGAGGCAGCGCGCGGCGCGATGTCGGACGACGCAGGGGCCCGCGCCGACGCGCTCCTCGACGTGGTGGCGCGGGTGCGCCCTGGAGATCCACGCGGCGTCGCGCTGCGTGAAGGCGAGCAGGCGGCGCTGCTGGCGCAGATCGAGACCTCGACCGAGCGCGCCACGCTGGCGCGCACCGCGGCCGACAAGCTCCGGGCGCGCGGCCGTCTCGCCGATGCGTGCCGGGTTCTTTTGCGAGCCGGCGAGCTGGAGCGGGATCTGACGTTGCTACGCGTCGCCATCGATCTGGCCGAGCGCAGCGGAGCGACGCTCTTTGGCGAGGCGCTCGATCGGACCCTCGCCGTCGTCGGCGACGGCCCGGCGCGCGCGGCCCTCGAGGCCCGTCGCAACCCGCGCTGACCGCGCTCCGGCGTTCGCGCGGCCGTCGAAGCGATGTTCAATCGAGGGCGGGTTCGCTCGAAACGAGGCCCCCGTCCCGTAGGTTCGCGGGATGTCCACCTTTGCCTCGCGCCTGATGATCGCGTGTTCGATGTTCACGGCGCTCGCGTGCGCGAATGGGACCTCGGCGCCGGACCTGCACCGCGCCAGCACCGAGCTGGCCCAGCGGGTCTCCCTGGAGCGAGCGTGGTCCGAGGCGACCAGCGCGCATGTGCCCGAGTGGCGGGGCGAGGTCGTGACGCTCTCGAGCGGACCGACCACGGCGCGCTTCGACGAGGTGGGCGCCGAGCTCTCCCTCGCGGATCACCCGGTGCGGATTCACCTGACGGCGCTGGGGCGCCAGACGCTGCGGTCGATGGCTTCGGCGCCAGTCACGATCGCCGGCGTCGAGGTGCGCTACGAGCGGGCGCCCGGGGTCCGCGAGTGGTGGCGAGGTCTGCCCTCGGGGCTGGAGCACGGGGTGACCGTGAACGAACGGATCGCCGGTGAAGGGCGGTTGGTGCTCGAACTCGCGGTGTCGGGAGCACGGGTGTCTCAGGCTGCCGACGGCGTCGCGTTCACGAGCCCCGAAGGGGAGCGCATCGGTCGCTATCACGGCTTGGTGGTGCTCGATGCCAGGGAGCGTCGGGTGCCGGCGGCGTTGATCACTGCACCGGTACGTCGGCCGACTGCGACGAGATCTTCCTCGATGGTGTCGAGTGCCGAGCCGCCACGGGCACCTGCGACGAAGCCGAATTCTGCACCGGCAGCGCCAGCTGCCCCCCTGACGCGGTGCTCGCGAGCGGCGTGTCCTGCCGCACATCGACCGACGACACCTGCGATCCCGTCGAGAGCTGCGATGGCACGAGCGTGATGTGCCCCGCCGACGAGGAGACCTGCGGCGAAGAGAGCGACGCGGGTCCCGATCACGATGGCGGAGCACGCGACGCGGGCATCGACGCAGGTGGCCCCTTGGCCGCGACCGGCTGCGCTTGTCGCGCGAGCACGGACCGTGACCCGCGCGCGGGCTCGCTGGTCCTCACGCTGTTGTTGGTCGTGATCTCCGCGCGCCATCGCGGCCGAGCGGATCTCAGCCGCGTGCGGCGAGCCTTCCGAGGCGGCGGGTCGCGATCGGCGATCCCGGCCACACCGTGAGCACCCGCTCCCAGGCGCCGCGCGCCATGTCCAACTCACCGCGACGCTCGAAGTAGAGGCCGAGGTTCATCAGCGGATTCGGATCGGTCGGGTCGAGCTCGAACGCGAGCTCCAGCTCCGTCGCCGCGCTCTCGTCCTCTTCCACGTGCATGAGCGCCGCGCCCAGGCCGTTGTGCGCCGCGGCCAGCGTCGGCGCGCGCTCGATGGCCTGCCTGAACGCGGTGGCCGCGTCGTCGTACTGCTCGAGCAGCACCAGCACGTTGCCCAGCTTGAGCCACGAGGCGGCGTCCGCGTCTTCACGATCGATGGCCTCCCGGTAGGTCTCGACCGCGCCTTCGTGGTTGCCGAGATCACGCTGCAGATCCCCGAGGGCCAGGAGCGGCTCAGCGTCGTTGGGCGCAAGCTCGGCCGCGCGACGGAAGTCCTCGACCGCGAGCGCGAACTCGCGGGTGGCCGCGCGCGTCAGGCCCCGCCCGAGGATGGCGTCGGGATCGCTGGGGGCGTGCTCGACGGCGGTCTCGAACGCCTCGCGCGCCGCGAGGTGGTCGCCGTGCGCGCGGAGCACCCGACCCAAGTTGATCCATCCGTCGTGGCCCGCATGATCGAGCTCGGTCGCGCGCCGGTACTCGGCCTCCGCGAGCTCGAAGTCGCCGACGATCTCGTGGGTGAGGCCGAGCCGGTTGTGCACCGGACCCGACGCGGGCGCGACGTCGTCCAAGCGTGCGAGCAGCTCACTCGCCACCTCGGCGTCGCGGCGATCGAGCGCCAGATCAGCCGCCAGCAAGAGCGCTCGGGGATGGCGAGGATCGCCCTCGAGCGCGTGATCGATCTCGGTCTGCGCGATGTCGAGCTGCATGCGAGCGCGCGACAACGCGGCGGCGAGCACGTGCAGATCGGTGGTCTCGCCGAGCCGCTCGACCGCAGCGCCCAGCTCTCCCTCGGCCAAGAGCAAGTCGCCCCGCTGCAGATCCTCGACGCCTTGCGCGTAGTGATAGAGCCCCTCGAGTTCGTCCCCCGACGCGCCCCACTCGCGGGCCCGCTCGATGAGCGACGCGGCGGTCGAGGCCTGGAGGCGATCGATGCCGGGCGCCTCGTCGAAGGGCGCATCGAGGCGCGCGCGGGCTTCTGATAGGTAGCCCTCGGCGCGCTGATCTCTGTAGACGACGATCCCCACCGAGGTGGTCGCGACCAGGACGGCGGCGGTGATCGAGATGCGGAGGGCGCGGCGACGGGTGGTACGCATGTGCAGTGCCCCGAGGTGATCAGGGGAGCACCGCCCGCGTCAAGAAATCGACACGCCCTCCGAGACCTCAGATGCCCTCGTCCGGGCGCAGGGTGTGGGCCTCGACGTGGCGCTCGTCGTAGCCGCTGAGGCGGTGGTCGCCCTGATCGCGGATCTCGGTGAAGGGCGGCATCCCGGTGAGCAGGCGGGGGAGGGCGGCGTCGTCGATCACCGTCTCGGGGGTGTCGTAGAAGGTCGCGAGCTGGGCCCAGCGCTCGCTCTCGGGGGTGAGCTTCTCGTCCATGGGCCGGAGGTAGCCGGCGGCGACGGTCGCGTAGTAGCGCCGGCCCGGAGCGACCTCGACGTCGAGGGCATCGACGAAGTCCGAGGCCCAGTAGACGTAGAGGCGGTGGTGCCCCGGGGCGAGGCTGAGCACGCAGTGGGTGCGCGCGGGGAGCTGACAGAGCGGGCTGCCGTCGGCGTTGAAGAGCACGACGCTGTTGCCGCCGCGGGCGCCCCGAAAGACCGTGAGCAGCGCGCTGTCGCTCGGTGCCGCGAGCTCACCCCGCGACGGATGGCGCGCGGTGACGTCGGGGAAGGTGTGGGCGCAGCCCGACGCGGCGAGGAGAACGAGGGCGAGAACGAAGTAGATGGAACGCATGGTCGGAGGTCCTCGGAAATGCTCGCGGGGGACATCCCTGCGAGTGGCGCCCGTTCTCGACGGGTCTCCGAGGCCGTTGCGTCCGATTCGTCTTCATCCCGATGCTGGCGACGTGAAAGCACGCGGCGGCTCCGCTACGCTGCTGCCGTGGCGAAGACGGAGCGCGTCGAGCTCTCGGTGGCAGGGCGCACGGTGTCGGTGTCGAGCCCGAGGAAGGTCTACTTCCCAGAGGCGGGCATCACGAAGCTCGAGCTCGTCGAGTACTACGTGGCGGTCGCCGAGGGCGCGCTGCGGGGCGCGGGTGGCCGGCCCAACGTGCTCAAGCGCTGGGTCGATGGCGCAGCGGGTGAGCCCTTCTTTCAGAAGCGTGCGCCAGAATCTCGGCCCGAGTGGATCGAGACGGTCGAGCTGCGCTTTCCCTCTGGTCGCGGTGCCGAAGAGGTCGTGCCTCGGGACGCGGCGGCGCTGGCGTGGATGGCCAACCTCGGCTGCATCGATCTGAATCCGCACCCGGTCCGCACCGAGGATCTGGATCACCCGGACGAGTTGCGGGTCGATCTGGATCCGATGCCAGGCAACGACTGGAAGGATCTCTTGGACGTCGCGGGCGTGGTTCGCGAGCTCTTCGCCGAGATGGGCTTGGTCGGCTGGCCGAAGACGTCGGGCTCGCGCGGCATCCACGTCAACGTGCGATTGTTTCCGCGCTGGACCTTCGATGAGGTGCGGCGCTCGGCGCTGGCCATCGCGCGTGAGGTCGAGCGCCGCATGCCGGGGCGCGCGAGCAGCAAGTGGTGGAAGGAAGAGCGAGTCGGTGTCTTCCTCGACTACAACCAGAATGCCAAGGATCGGACGGTCGCCAGTGCGTACTCGGTGCGTCCGCTGCCCGACGCGCGGGTCTCGATGCCGCTCACTTGGGAGGAGCTCGCGGTCTGTCGTCCCGAGGACTTCACGCTGAAGACCGTGCCCGTATTGTTCGCGTCGCAAGGCGACCGACACGCGGGGATCGACGACGCGCCTTGTTCACTCGAGTCGTTGCTCGAGCTCAGCGCCAAGCAAGAGGCGGAAGGGGAGGGCGACGCGCCCTGGCCACCGCACTACCAGAAGACGGACGGCGAGCCGAAGCGGGTGGCTCCGTCGCGCGCGAAGAAGGTCCCGAGCAAGACGCCGAGCGAGAAGAAGGCTGCGGGCACCGGGCGTCGCAAGAGCACCAAACCGGTGATCGAGATCGCGCGCGCCAAGAAGAAGGACGACGCCCTCGCCGCGCTGGCCCAGTGGAAAGAAGCCCACCCGAGCGTCGTGCCTCACCTGCTGGAGCGCGATGTCCTCGTCGATCCGATGCGCGGTCGCTACACCACCTGGACCCGCATCCGCATCAACCTGGAGCACGTCCCAGAAGCAGAGCGTCCTGCACAAGAAGCGCTGATCGTCGACTACGACCCGCGGGTCGAGTGGGCTGGGATGGAGGGGAGCGCCGAGTGGCAGCCCCACTTCGGCAAGGGTAAGGGCAAGACCTCGACGGAATAGTTCGTTCGGTTGTCAGTCGGTGGCCTGGGGCTGTGTCGTGCGGTCCATGCACCACGCCGAACAGGTCGCTCGCCAGGTCCAGAGCATCGCTAGCTGTCCGGAGCATCGCTGATGTTCAGCTCGAACGGTCGCTCCGAGGCACGTGAGGGAGAGTGGGCGGACGCCAGTCCCGAGCAAGAGGCGCGCGAGGTGCTCACGGAGCTCTCGCGTCGCGAGCTGAGCGCTGCGCTCTCCGAGGTGCTGGTCACGCACGCGATGCACATCGGCGCCGAGGGCGAACTCGCGATGAAGCGGGCGGCGCTCTTCGGGATGCTGCAGCGGGTGTGCTCGAGCATCGAGTGGGCCCGCACCCGTCCGGTTCGACGGCTCGACGGGGCCGGCGGCGCTCGCTTCGCGGTCACGCTCCCGGGTGAGGTGACGCGGGAGGTGTGGCTCGAGAGCCTGAGCCCGTTGCGTCGGCCGATGGTCGGTCGCTACGACGCGCTCCGGGGGATCACGCTCTCGGAGCGCCATGCCTCGCATGGCGCGCAGGCCTGATGGCGGCTTCTCGTTCGAGGTCCCAGCCGAGTTCGCGGGGCCGATGGCTGCGCTGCTCGCGTCGATGGCGCAGGCGCTCACTAGCGCTTCGTCGTGATCGTCGATCGAGCGCGCTACGCCATCAGCGCGATGCCCAGCGGCGCGACGCCGATCGCCAGCAGCGCCGTGCCCGATCCCCAGGTGACGGCGATTGCTGCGAGCAGGAGCGGCGCGAGGGCGTCGATCGGCGCGCGCGTGGCGCTGACCGCGTTCACCAGCGCGGGTCGTCCGGGCAGCGACGCGTAGGCCCGCGCCGAGACCAGCGGATGCAGCGGGCTCGTCGCTGCGCCGAGCACGGCCATCGCGGGCACGGCGATCGCGCGCGATTCGACGAGCAGGCCCTCCGCGACGGAGAGCGCACCGCCGCTCGCCGGTCCGTAGAACGTGAGCGCCAGCGCCAGCGCGATCGGGTGCGTCGCGAGCCCTGCTGCGAGGGTCGAGAGCGCGAGCACGATGAGACACCCCACCGAGAACCAGCGCGGGGAGACCCGCTCGCTCCACGCGAGGAGCGGCGTCTTCACCAAGAGCGCGAGCGCGTGGTACGCGGTGGTGACCGCGCCCGCTGCGATCCCGCCTGGCACCAAGAGATCGCGCGCGATGTCGCCCGCGCTGGCCGGCACCACGCCGGTCGCGAGCTCGGGGCCCGAGGATAGCGGCCGCTGCCTACCGAGCCAACCGCCTCAGATGTCTTTGACGGTGCACACCTTGTTACGACCGCTTCGCTTCGCTGCGTAGAGCGCCTTGTCGGTGATCTCGAAGAGGCCGCCCGACGTCGATGCATCCTTGGGATACGTCGCGACACCGATGGAACCCGTGACCCGCAGCTTGCCCAGCTCGGTGGGGAAGAACGTGGACTCGAGCTCTTGGCGCACTCGCTCGGCGAGCTGAAGCGCGCCCACCGTGTCGGTCTCTTCGCAGAGGATGCAGAACTCTTCGCCGCCGAAGCGCGCGACCGTGTCCGTCTCACGCTTCATGCGCAGCAAGATCGCGCCGAGCTCCTTGATCACCACGTCGCCGGTCGCGTGACCGTAGGTGTCGTTCACGTTCTTGAAGTGATCGATGTCGGTCACCAGCAGCGAGAGCTTCTTCTTGAAGCGCTCGGCGGATCGCAGCTTGTTCTCGATCTCCTCGAGGAACGCGCGCTTGTTGAGGCAACCGGTCAGGCCATCGGTGGTCGCCATCTGCTCGAGCCGCGCCACCGCGCGCGCGTTGCTCAATGCCACCGCGAGCTGGTTCGCCAGCACCTGCAGGGTGGGGCGCACAGAGTCGCCGAACGCAGAGGCCCGCTTGGCGGCGAGCGCCAGCGTCCCAATCACGTCCTCGCGTACCACCAGCGGCAGCACCAGCACCGAGCGCATCTCTGGCAGCGAGATCTTGCTGGTGAAGAGCACCTGCTGCTGTGCATCGAAGTCGCCCTTGTACGGCAGGTAGTGGCGGTTCTTCACCACCATGGCGGTCAGCGACGCGTTGTCCTTGAAGGTGAGCCCCTGCACCAGCTCGGCGCCCTCACCGACCGCGACCTTCACGTTGTGGGTCTTCTTCTCGCCGTTCCACGCGGTGATCGCCGCGAAGTCGAACTGCGCGATGCGGCCCGCGGCGCCGAGGCCCGCTTCGACCACGCCGTCATCCGTGAGCGCGGCGCCCAGCTCCTGGGACGCGCGGAAGAGCATCACCTGCTCGCGCTTGGTGCGCTCGAGCTGCACGAAGACCCGCTCGTTCTGCATGGCCCGCACGATCTGGCGACACGCGGTGCGCGCGATCTCTTCTTCGCGTGCGCCGAACGGAACGTCGCCTGCGCGGTCGATGCAGAGCGCGCCCAACAGCCGTCCGTGCTCTTCCACCGGTACGCCGAGGAACGAGCGCACGTTGCTGGGGCCGCGGTAGTAGCACAGCCCTTTGTAGCCGGGCTTGAGGTGCTCGAGGTTCATCGTGAGGCCACGGCTCGCCACCGCGCCCACCGCTCCCGCGCCGGGATCGAAGGGACCGTCCGCGATGTCGTCGGAGTCCGTCACCAGCTCGGCGATGCGCAGCGTCCCACCCGGGCCGCCGCCGAGGAGCAGCACCGCGGTCTGCAGATCCAGGGTGCGCCGCAGCAGCTCGAGGGTGTGGAAGAGCGAGTCCTTCACTTCGTCGATGGACGAGCGAAAGACCTTCTCCTCGCTCATGGGCGTCTCCGCCGAGGGGGCGCCCACCAATCGAAAGAGACGGGTGTCCTCCTCGAGGCGCACCTTCGCCGCGGTGCGATCCGCCTCCGAACGAGCGCGCATGCGGGCCAGCTCGGCCTGGGTGAGCACGGCGTGCAGCGCGCCGAAGCAGACCAAGAGCAGCGCGTGCAGGCCGATGGTGCCCGGGGCCACGTCCTGGTCGGCGAAGCGCCAGATCAGGACCTCGTAGAGGATCGCGAAGACCACGAGTACGGATCCGAGCGGCTTGCGCGCGAACGCAGCGACGATGCCCGCCGCCACATAGGTCAGCGGATGCACCACGCCGGACAGGCCGCCAAAGAGCTGCACCACGCCGTGGCTGGCCGCGAGCAGGTACGCGCCGAGCTCGAGATCCAGCCACAGGAGCTGATGCTCGCTGCCCCTACCGCCGGCGCGTTCCACCTCGCTGCGTCGCCGCACCCGCAGCGCCACCACGGTGGCCCAGCCGATCGCCAACGCCGCGTGCTCCAAGGCGGGCTCGCTGCGACGCAGGAGCCCCAAGAGCGGGAGCATCAGGAACAACAGAGCGAAACCCGGCCAGAACGACGCTCGCGCGGTCTTGCGTAGCGTGAGCGCCGCGTGGACGAGGGACGACATGACCTCGTCTCTCCGCTACCGGAGTTGGGCCGAACCGGTCAACAAATGTGCGGGCGCGAGTCCTTGGTCCGCGCGCGCCGCGGCATCGTGCAGAATGCGCCCATGACGACGACCGACTTCAACTGCAGCGGGTGCGGCGGACCGCTGACGGCGCCCCCTGGCGCGGGACACGTCGAGTGCCGGTTCTGCGGCGTCACCAACGCCATCGCGTCGGAGGGCGCGGTGAAGGTGGCAAAGGTGCTGGAGCGCCACGGGATCCGCATGCCGGACCGGCCCATGACCCATGACCAGATCCGCGAGGAGCTGGCTGCGCGCCACGCACAGGAGGAAGCGACGCGGAGGACGGCGTTGTTCGCAGCCGGCGCGTTCACGTTGGTCATCTTGGTGGCCATCGCGGCTGTCATGATCATGATCGAACGCTGACGCTCAGGGCTCGCCTTCGACTTCGCGCGATCCGCACACGTCGCACAGTCGACGCCAGCTGCCGTCCTCGTCCCGCACCTCCCAGCGCTCGACGAAGGAGGAACCGTCGTCGGCCGTCTCGACCGAGACCCGCTGGCCGTCGCCCTCGAAGACCCAGCCGCCGATGTCGTCGTCGCTCACCTCGAAGACCAGGCTCTTCTCGAGCGGCTGCTCCCAGTGCGTGGCGAGCGCGTCGGCGTACCAGCGACTCACCACGAGCCAGCCGTCGTCGCGCCACTCGGTCGTGAGCTGCGCGACCTCCTCGCGGTGATGCACGCCGCTGTCCTCGAGCGACATGGGCTGGGGGTAGGAAGCATCAGCGAGGTTGCGGGCGGGTTGGGACATATGGGGGCTCCTTCGGGCGTGTGCTGCGAGGGCAAGAGCACGGCCCATGCCCGTCGTATCGCGCGCCGAACACGCGAGATCCGAGGCGCCGGCGCCTCAACCGGGCGCGCCAGCCACGTCGCGTCTCAAGGCGTGGGCAAGAGCGCGATTAGCTGCTGGGCGCTCGCTACCCGGGTGCCGTCGGCCAGGTGGAGGGTCGCGCGCTCGTCGGCCAGGCCGCCGGTGACGCGCTCGCAACGCGCGTCGTAGAAGAGCCACGACCGCGCTGCGATGGGCACATCCGTCTCGATCTCGACGCTCATCTCCAGCGAGGCCACGGGACACCAGCCAGAGCTCAACCCCACCGCGGCGGGGGGCCACGCGTCGAGCATCGCGGCGAGTGCTGCCGCATCGAGCGGGCCGTCCTCGTTCAGGCGACACCACCCACCCACGCGTGCCGGACCGAGCCCGGAGAACGGCGTTGGCCCCACGCACTGCCGGAAGGAGAAGCGCTTGGCGAAGACCGGCAGGTAGTGCGCCTCGGGGCCGTCGGCCACCGAGTCCACGGGTGGCATCGGCAGGGTCCGCATCGGGGCCAACGCGATCGGATGCTCCCGAGCGCGACACGCCGTCGCCATCGCGGTCGCGACGACGCGACGCTCGCCTTCGGCAGCGATGTGCATGCGCCCCTCCAGCACCGAGACGTTGCGACCGGCGCGCACCACCGCGACCTCGAGCTCGACGATCCCCGGCAGGAGCGCCGCACAGAATGCGGTGGTGATGCGCGCCACCCGCTGGCCTCCGGGGAGCTCTCGCTCGATCGCCCCAAGGAGCAGCGCCGCGACCAGCCCTCCGTAAGCGCCTTTGCCCTGCTGCCAGGTCGCATCCACCAGTGCGGTCGTGCGCCCAGGGCCGATGGCAGTGAGCGTCGTCGCCTCGAGGAAGCTCGACACGACTCAGGCCCTCTCGTGCTTCTGGTAGTGCACGACACACGGCGTGCTCGCCCGGGCGCCGGCGCCGATCTGCTCCGGCTTCGGCGTGACGACGCCCATCGCGGTGGCGAAGCGCGGCGTCATCCCGAGGCGAGCTCCATGGGCCTCATCACTTTGCGCAGGGTGATCGATCGCTGCGCCATGCGGATGGCCTCTTCGGACAGCGCATCCAGGAACGCGTCGTCCGCCATCACTCGCTCCCGGTGTTCTGCGTCGCCCAGGAGATGCACGAAGGTCCAGCCGATCGCCGCGTACAGGTTCGAGAGCGAGGCCAGATGCAGCACCATCACGTCACGCGCCACCAACGCGTGCCGCTCGTGCTCGCTCTGCGCCGCGTACATCCGATGGAGCTCTTCGAGCATGTCGTCCTCGACCCGGCGCTGCTGTTGCCGTGCCTCGTAGATGTCCCTCAGGATCGCGGTGACCGCTGCCAACGCTCTTCGCTCGGGGGCGTTCTTGGTCGCGATGGTCACCACGGCCGTCGCGGGCTTCAGGAACGCTTGCTCGGGATCGAGCTGCTCGAACAGACGGGTCAACGTCTCGAGGTAGCGAGGTGAGGCCGCCTCGGGTCCCGCCCACGCGCGAAACCCCAGCCGATGCACCAGGCGCTTGCTGTGTTCGAAGAGCTCGATCTCCCCTTGCTGGGGCAGCGCCTCGATCGCGCGCTCACACGCGTCTTCGACATGCGCGAGATAGCCCTCGCGTCGCTCCTTGCCGAAGAGGCGATGGAACATCGACATGTCCCCGCTGGTGAGCTCGCCCGATCGAACGAAGGGCAAGCGGCCGCGCGCACGAGGCGGAGCGGGGGTGATGAGCGCCATGCGCGGAGGGTAGCGCGCGCCGGACCCTCCGCGTTCCATGTCGCGGCCCTCTATCGCGGCGGCATGCGGCTGGGCATGCTCCCGCTCGATGAGTGACGACGAGGAGTCCGGCGAGGCGAGCGAGAGCAAGCTCCGCTTCGGCGTGCGCTCGGTGCAGCGCCGCGGCGGTCCGGTGGCGCGCTGGCTGCGTCGCTGGGGCGTCGGCCTCGGCGCCGCGCTCCCCCTCGGCCTCTGGACCGCGATCGTGTTTCAGTTCGCGTCGGGACAGCCCCCGCCGGAGGCCGCGATCGTCGCGCTCATCGCGTCGAGCTGGCTGGGGCCCGCGGCGGCGCTCGCCGCACGATTGCTCGATGGCCGAAAGGTGCGGGCGGACGTCGCGGAGGTGGAGCACGGCCAGCTCACCCTCCGTGCCGAGGGCGAGCCCGTGCGCACGGTCGCGCGCTCCGAGGTGAAGCAGGGCATCTACTTGTTTCCGAAAGACGACGCGTCGGGCAGCGTGACCTCGCTGCAGCTGGCGAGCGGTGAGGAACTCGCGATCGAACTCGACGACACCCGCGCGCGCGACGGAGGGCTCGCGCTGCAGCTGCTCGACGCGCTCGGGATCGGCGCGGCCGATCGCCGCGCGGTGTTCGAGTGGCGGCGCACGTTCGACACGCTGCTGGTGGGCATCGGAGGGATAGCGGCGCTCCTCGGGCTCTTCTTCCTCGTCCCATCGAAAGCGCTGCTCGTGCTGGTGTGTCCAATCCTCTCGGGCTTGCCGTGGCTGCTCGCCTGGTTTCTGGGAAAGACCGCGGCCCGACGGCGGATCGAGATCGGCGCGGACGGACTTCGCGCGCAGGGGCGGCTGCGCACCGTGATCGCGCGCTTCGCCGATCTGAAGGATGTGCGCCGCGTGAACGTGCAGGTTGGGAAGCGGGGCCAGGGCATCGTCCAGCACCTGCTCGAGCTGAGCTTCCACGACGGACGCACCGAGCGCGTACTCTTGGACCCCGATGATGAGGGGATCGCCGTCGCCGTCGTCGCGCGCTTGAACGAAGCCCGCGACGCTGCGGCGAGCGGACGCGGAAGCGCGCACTTCGCGGGGATGCTCGAGCGCGCGGGGCACAGCTTCGAGTCATTGCGCGAAGCCGCGGAAGCGCTGCTCAACTCGGCAGTCGGCTTCCGCGACGGCGCCGTCACCGAAGCTGAGGTCGAGAGCTTGCTCCGCGATCCCAACGCGACCGCGCAGCAGCGCATCGCGGCTGCCATCGCGCTGCGTGCCCAAGAATGGCCCGACGGCAAGGAGCGGATTCAGGAGATCGCGGAGAGCGTCGCTCGGCCGCGGCTGCGGGTCGCCCTAGACGCGGCTGCGACGGGTGAACTCGACGAGGCGGCGTGGGCCGAGGCGCGCGAAGAGGAGCGCGCGGTCACAGGGCCACGCAAGCGAAGCCCCCCCAAAACGTGAGTGCCGCGCGCGTGAACGAAGCAAGACGTCCACGCGCCCGGCGGATACCCTCGGCGCCATGGCTCCGACCGACAACCCGTTCTTTCGTCCCAGCCGCGCGCCACGCGACGCGCACAAGCGCTTGCTGGCGGTCTTCGATGGAGGTGATGCGCCGGGCTACTCGTCGGTCGCGGTCGCGATCACCGAAGAAGGATCGCGGCGCGGCTACGAGGTGTGGGCCGCCACCGAAGGCTTTCGATCACTCACCGTCGATGCCAAGAGCGAGCCGCGCTTCGAGCGCTTGGTGGTCTCACGCACCGAACGCTACGCGCTCCTCGGGCAAGGGATCCCGACGCGCTCGATGGGGCGCCGGGTGCTCGATCCCGGCAGTGACTTTCGTAGCGAGCGCTACAAATCGTTCCATCAGATCGAGCGCCGGGTCGAGGCGGCCAAGACCTTCGAGCAACAAGGCTTCACGCACTTGGTCTGCGTGGGCGGCAACGGGACGTTCGAGGGTGTGCGCGCGTGGTTGGAAGCCTTCGAGAACGGCCCACCCACCAGCGCCTTCGTGAACGTGTCCATCGACAACGACGTGAAGGGCGACCGCGCGATCGGCTTTCTGAGCGGCGTCGAGGCGGGCGCCACGGTGGCCCGCGGTCTCTACGAAGACGGCTACACCCACAAGCGCACCTACCTGCTCGAGATGATGGGCAACCGCAGCGGTCGCCACGCGCTGCACTGCGGCGTCGCCTCGCGGGCGCACCTGATCCTCCTGCCCTTCTTCTCGTTCCCCGAAGAGGTGTTGCAAGAGATAGCGGAAGGCCTCGGCAAGACCGAGTCGGCGCTGGTGGTGGTAGCCGAGGGCTACGAGCAAGAGCGACGTCATCGCGAGGGACGTCACCTCTCGGCGAGCTCGTTCTTCCAGATGCAGCTCGAGCAGTTCGGGCTGCGCGATCAGAGCCACAAGCGGGTCATCGCCGAGCCCTTCAGTCGCTATTTGCGCGGGGTACGTCCGGGGTTTGCCGACGTGTCGGCGGCGTACCTCAAAGCCTCGCTCCTCTTCGATGCTTGGGAGGAGGGTAAGACCGCGATCATGCCGTACGTGCTCGCCGCCCACGACGCCGGAGTGCGTCCCTTCGAGCAGGTCACCCGAGACGATCGGGTCGAGCGCGCGTTCCTGCCGCTCCTCGATCGCATGAACCTCCCTCAGCTGCGCGCCTGGGTGCGCGACAGGTTCACCAGCGACGAGAGCTCCATCCCCGGCGCGTGACGCTTCTTCATCGACTACGGCCCTTGGGGCCGTTGACCACCGAGATGACGTCCCCCATCTAGGGAATCGAGCGTGGCGAATGCCCGCTCCGGACCCGCGCTGTGCGGGTCTGAGATCCCGCCGAGCGCTGACGCCTCGGCGAGGAAGGTCAGTGACATGCATCCTGGTTTTTTTGGTTGGTGGAAGCGCGGTCGTGGCGAGTGCGGTCCTTCGGAGGGCTGCCATCCTGGCGCGCACGAACACGGGCATCGCGGCTGGGGCCGCGGCGCTTGGGGACATCACGAGGGCCCGCACGGTGGTCCTCATGGGCATCCTCACGGACACGGACAGTGGGCCGGGCACGGACCCGGTGGTGACGAGGGGGGCTTCGGCGTACGCCGTCCGCTCCGCTTCTTCGCCTGGAAGCTCGAGCTGAACGAAGCGCAGGTGAACGAGCTGGCTGCCGTGCTCGACGCGCTGAAGATCGAGCGGGCGCAGGCCGCCGTCGATCAGCGACGCACCACGAGCGCGCTGGCAGACACCCTCGAAGGCGGTGACTTCGACGCTGCGAAGGCAGCGGAGGCCACGACCGAGCGCACCAAGAGCGGAGAGCGAGTGCAGGCCGCAGTGCTGACGGCGCTGGGCAAGATGCACGCGCTCCTCGACGAGGAGCAACGCAAGCGCCTCGCGTACCTGCTGCGCACCGGTCAGGTCTCGATCTGACCGAGCGCTGATCGCGACACGTGAGGCGGGCGTCTAGCGCTCGACGAACGGCACACACGCGGCGGCGTGGGCCTCGGCCTGCG
>Ga0105047_10000264_pt1 | contig 82624 bp, 71 predicted proteins | sample MAT04_FD_78384 | JGI IMG/M metagenome (GOLD analysis project Ga0105047, IMG submission 78384) | Freshwater microbial communities from Lake Fryxell liftoff mats and glacier meltwater in Antarctica - MAT-04 (megahit assembly) | ecosystem: Environmental > Aquatic > Freshwater > Ice > Liftoff... | reverse complement strand
CGGCATGATCGACGAGCCGGGTTGCACCGCCGGCAAATGAATTTCATCAAGCCCAGTGCGCGGCCCCGACACCATCAAGCGCAGGTCGCTCGACATCTTGGACACATCAAGCGCGAGTCCGCGCAGCGATGCTGAAAACGCCGCGGCATCACCCATGCTTTGCATGAGTTGGATGCGATCCTGACCAACCCGCAGATCGATGTGTGTGAGCGCCATCAGATTCTTGATCATCAGCGCAGGATACTGCGGCTCGACTGTCACACCGGTTCCGACGGCGGAACCACCAATCCCGAGGTCGCGCAAATAGTCGGCGGCTTCGAGCACGCGACGACGCGCGCGGTCGAGTGTTCCTGCGTAGGCGGTGAATTCCTGGCCCAGGCGAATCGGCATCGCGTCCTGCAAATGTGTGCGACCAGCCTTCACGATGCCGTCAAACTCTATTCCTTTCGCGGCCATGTTGTCGCGCAGCAATTCTACCGCCGAAACGAGCCCCGGCAGCTGACGCAAAATGGCGAGCCGAATGTTCGTGGGAATCGTGTCGTTTGTGCTCTGCGCCATGTTCACATGATCGTTCGGATGTACAGGGGTGTAGGCACCGCGCGCGAAACCCAGCATTTCGTTTGCGCGATTCGCCAGTACTTCGTTCACGTTCATGTTGTGTGAGGTGCCTGCACCCGCCTGATACGGATCCACCACAAATTGATCGCGATGCTGACCGTTCAACACCTCGTCCGCGGCCGCGATAATCGCATCCGCCAATTTCGCATTCAGCCGACCAGTTTCCTTGTGCGTGCTGGCGGCCGCGCGTTTGATCCAGACTTGCGCAATCACAAACGGCTCAAGCGGCAACAGTCCGCTGATCGGGAAATTCTGCACGGCCCGCAACGTTTGCACGCCGTACAGGGCTTGCGAGGGCACTTGCAGCTCGCCGAGGGGATCTTTTTCGGTGCGCGTGTTCTGGGCAGCCACAAGAAAAAGAGTGAGAGGTAAATACTACTGCGTTGAAACTATTTCAATTTGGCTGTCGAATCGACGGTCGAAACGATGTGCAGCAGCGAACGGGTACCGGGCTGCACAGCGCTCGTGCGCCAGCGCGTCAGCTTCACGGAACGTTTGGCCAGCGGTGACAAAAGAAACGGACCGAGTGCGGTCGCGGCAATGTCTTCGGCGCCATCATCACGGAGCGAGCAGAGCACCTGCTCGTTGGCATACGACGAATTAATCGGATTCGCGTATTTGATTGAAAGAATGATGGCCGACGTCGAATCACCAACATTCCAGCGCACCACCATCGGGTCATTCGCGAGCGGAATTGTGATATCTGAAGGAATGATTAGCTCGGCCAACCGCACGGTCACACTGGACGCGGGGAACCCAGCGGCGTCTCCCGGCACGGAAACGGTCGCCGAGTCACCCGCTTTGTATGTGAATCCCGAAGCGCCCACGTAACTCATGCTCGTGCTGCTAAACGACAGCGTCGTCGTGGTTTTGCTGCTGCCGGCTCCGGAAAGGAGTGTGACCGCAGAACCCGCTCGCAGATCACCCTTGCTGACGGGTGCCGTGGTGTCGACCGCAGAAAGCGCGCAGCTATTCTGTACCAAACGGCTGTCGGGGATGCTGGCGGACAGCGCCGAGAAGAACACGCCGCTGCTGGTTGAGTTGACTTGCGCGCCGCCGCCCAACCCACGAACGCTAACGGCTCCGTACTGGTACAAATTGTTGTTGTTGTCAACGACGTCGAGACAGCTCGCCAAGGGCACCAACAGGACGGTCGCCAACAAGCGCACGGGTGTCGCGCGTATCTGTACACCTGTCATCGGACGTTGGGATATGAGAAACTGACCCAATTAATTCGCGGCATACTGACGGAGATACGGGTTCGAGGCGCGTTCTCGCGCAATCGTGGTGGCGGGACCGTGACCGGGCAGCACCCGCGTGGAGGGGGGCAGTGCGGCAAGGCGCTGCAGCGTGTCTTGAAAGATGACGGGATCACAAAACGGAAGGTCGGTACGACCAACCGACCCGGCGAAGATACAGTCACCGCCTAGTAACACATCGTGGCCCACAAACCCTACATGTCCCGGCGAATGACCCGGGGTGTGGATCACCTGAAATTCGTGCGAACCCAGCGTCAGCGTATCGCCGGCGGCCAACTCGTGCGTTGGAGCGGGCGGCTGTTCGACCGACAGTCCAAAACGAGCTGCCGAGACGACGGCGTTGTCGTACAGTGGCCGATCAAGCGGATGCAACCACACCGGAACCCCGCGCTCGCGCACGATGTGCGCCACCGCTCCCAGGTGATCGAAATGTGCGTGTGTCAGCCAGATGCCTTTGAGCGTCGCGCCCTCGGCGTCGACGGCGGCCAGTATGCGGGCGCCGTCTTCGCCCGGATCGACGAGTACCGCCTCGTGTGATTCCTCATCAATCACGATCCAGCAGTTTTCTTCCAGCACGCCCACGGTGAGAACGCGAATGATCACGCTACATCACTTGGACACGAGATGACCGGCGGCAACACCTGCGGCGGCTGTGTGATATCGAGCACGGGTGACTCACCAATTCCCTCGTGCGCTAACCAACGCTCGGCCTCCAGCGCGGCCATGCAGCCTGTCCCAGCGGACGTGATGGCCTGTCGATAGTAGTCATCAAGCACGTCGCCCGCGGCAAACACACCAGGCACGCTGGTGACGGTACGCCAGGACTGCACTTTGATGTACTTGTAATCCGTGAGCGCGAGTTGACCGTTCAGAAATGCGGTGTTGGGCACATGTCCGATTGCGACAAATAATCCGCCGACACTGACTTCGCTTTTCGCACCAGTCATGGTGTCTTCGAGTTTCAAACCAGTGATCATGTCGTCGCCCATCACGTCGGTGACAGCTGTGTTCCATAGCACCCGAACGTTCTTGTGCGACAAAACGCGTCCGGCCATCGTTTTGGACGCGCGGAAACTGTCGCGACGATGAATGATGATGACTTCGCTGGCGAATTTGGTGAGATACATCGCCTCTTCCATGGCTGTATCACCGCCACCAACTACCGCCAGCACCTGATTGCGAAACACCGGCAAGGCGCCGTCGCACACGGCGCACGCCGATACACCGCCGCCCGATTTCGCCAGACGGAGTTCGTTGTCGAGTCCAATCCACTTGGCCATCGCACCCGTTGCGATGATCGTGGACAGCGCTTTCACCGGCGCACTGTAGTTCGGTGTCAACACGAACGGATGCACGCTTAAATCGACACTTTTTATGCGCTCTGAAACGATCCGCGTGCCGTAGCGAATCGCCTGGGCTTTCATGCGGTCCATCAAGTCGGGCCCAGTAATCTGCTCGGGGAATCCCGGGAAGTTTTCAATCTCGGTGGTGAGCATCAACTGACCGCCAGGCAACTCGGTGCCTACGGGTTCCCCCTCGAACACGATGGGATTGAGTTGCGCTCGGGCGGCATAAATCGCGGCCGTCCACGCCGCCGGGCCTGAGCCGATAATCGCGACGGTTTCAGGCGCTGTATCGATTGCATCTTCCAATCCCGATCCAGCAGCGGTGATGGATTGAGGGTGCGAATTGTTCATGAGACCTGCAGTCCTTTGATGGATTTCATGGCCGAAACCGCGACACTTTCCACTTGGCCACGCTTCCGAAATGTCGCCGATTGCAGGTCTGGCTTAAAGGGGGCGGGCCGGTTCTGCCAGCGGAGTTGCCGTGGCGTCGGGCATCGCAACTAACGCCACAGATGGCGCCCGCCGTCTACCTGCAGCACGACACCAGTGATGTAACTGGCCTCAACGAGAAACAGAATCGCCTGCGTCACATCGGCGGGTGTGCCGGAACGCGCCATCGGCACGTCGCGTAGAAACGCAGCTTCCCGCTCGGCCGACAAGTCATCGGGCTTGAGCACTAAACCCGGCGCTACGCCGTTCACGCGAATGTGCGGCGCCAACGCGCCCGCGAGCGTGGTCACCATGTTTGCGACGCCAGCTTTGGTGGCTTGATGTGGAATCAGATGCGGAAAGCGCGCTTCGGTCGCGAGATGATCACACATGTGAATGATATTGCTGCCCGGCAACATCACTTTCGCGGCCGCCTGCGACAAGAAGAATGGTGCGCGCAGGTTGATGTGACTCACCGTGTCCCACTCTTCGGGCGTGACCGCATCGAGCGCGTGATTCAACATGAGCGACGCCGAGCTCACCACCACATCGAGCCGACCAAACACCTGCATCGTTTCAGCAACGATTCGCGCCGGTGCGTTAACATTCTGCAAATCGGCTGCGACGATATGCACGGGCGTTCCGGTTGCCCGTAACTCCGCAGCAAGATGGTCAGCGTCCGCGGGTGACGACCCATGATGCAAGACAATCGCATCACCACGCGCTGCAAACGCGCGCACAATTTCTGCACCGACGCGTCGCGCTCCACCGGTTACAAGTGTGACGCGACGATTCATCACGGGTGCGCCCCCGCGCTCTCGTGCGCTGCCGTCTGACGCGATGCCACCAACGCTTCCTGTCGTACCAACCACTCCATGGGCACCTGCTGGCCTCCGAGGCGACGATATCCGTCGGTCGTGCCGTGCCAGTCCGATCCACCGCTGGGCAGAATGTGCAACTCGTTGATCGCGTTCAGAATCTTGTTCTGCACGTACGGCGGATGACTGGGATGCAGCACTTCGACCGCATCAAGTCCGAGAGCGGCCAGTCGCGTGGTGCGCGCCAACGTTGCAAGTTCACCCGGGTGCGCCCAGACCGTTATTCCACCGGCGCGATGTACCAATGCAATTGCATCGGCAACAGCAAACTGTTCCTTCGCAACGTAGGCCAGTTTTCCTGCACCCAGCCACTTGTCGAACGCCTCGCGGAATTCCGACACCCAACCGCCTTCGACCATCGCACGCGCAATGTGCGGACGGCCCACTGCACCGCCCGCCGCTTGTTTCAGGACGGCTTCCATTGTCACCGGAATACCGGCGCGATTCAGCACCGCCACCATTTGTTCGCTGCGATCAACGCGACCAACACGAAATGCACTCAACGCCGTGCTCAGCGCCTCAAGATCGGTCATGTGTAATCCCAGCATGTGCATTTCTTCGCCTTCGAAATGCGTGCTGAGTTCAACGCCGGGCACGACACGGACACCAAGGCGCAATCCCGCTTCTATCGCTTCCGGCAAACCATCGACCGTGTCATGATCGGTGATGGCAATCGCTGCGAGTTCAGCCGCCTTTGCTGCTTCCAGCACCACGGTGGGAGATAATGCGCCGTCACTCGCCGTCGTGTGCGTCTGCAGGTCGACAAATGGTCCGACGCGTTCGCCGCTCAATTCGGGATTCGCGCCAAACGGCACGCCCGATGACGGTGTGCTCACGATGACGTGCCGGACTGATAACCAACTTCTGGCGACCGTACCCCTGGCTGCGACATGCGAAACAGATTCAGCAATGCTGCATCATCCAACTCGGCCAACGACTGTTCGCGTGAACGAGTCGCGCCCGGCGAATACCGCGTCACGCGCACATCCCGGTGGTCGCCATGTCCGGATACAAAAATCAAGCCGAACTCGTCGGCGACATATTGCGTGAGAAATCCTGATGGGAACACCTGCCAGGCTCGGCCAAGGACGTGCAGAGTGCGAGCCGGCATGACTGTTTGCTCCAAGATGTGAGTTCAACGAGTGCTGAACTTTGAATATCTCTTCGGTGATGGTGGCAGACAATGACCGTGGTAGCGATGCCGTTCGTCAACGGGCCGTCACCGGGCCGTCAACGGGCCGTCAACGGCTCGGCTTCAGTACGGGGCCATACAGCTGTCCAACGACGGCGCCGAAGATGATATGGAGCATGATTATCGCAACAATCCCCATCATTCCCATGTTTGACATGAACGCTCCGGGCGGCATTACCGGATCGGGCATTCGAGGATGAACGGAACTGATCATCCCCATGAAGACGCCAGCAATGACGGCATGCACTGCACCGAATCCCGCACCAGCCAACCAGCCCGCACGGTGCGCGATGTTCTCGAACGCAAATCCATAGAGCAGCGCGATGCATCCCGAGATAAGGAGATGCATGACGAAGCCAATGATCCACGCCGTGTTTCCCGGCTCGGTAAACATGGTGCCGAGCATCATTTCGAGATTCGCGGGCATTCCCATTACCGAACGCGCCAGGAACATCAGGAGCGACATCACGACGGCGCCAATGACGCCTGCCTGAAAGGCTTTTCCGGTTTTCATGTGAACGCTCAGGTTGGGCAGGAACAAAAGATTTCGGCGAAGTTGCAAGGCGCTTGTACACAGAGCGTCATGCCGGTTCCGCTTGCCCACTACACCGCTGTGTTCAAAAATCACATTCAAATTGCTAGCTGGACTCAGGGACCTCGAACCATCGCGGAAGATCCGTCAGGAACGCCGAATCGACAGACGCCAAAGCCAGGACTGCAGCGTTTAACGATTCGGGCTGCCCCGCCTCGACAAACTCCAGAAATCGCCCGCGCCGGCCCCGCTGCTCGAACACCCAGAAATTGGCACTGGCCGCCGTCGCACGCTCGCGACGGACAGCCAGTGTTTGTAGATACGCCGCACGCTCTCCCTCGGTGACCGCCCGTTCGGACATCACCAGAACGCGAGGCATTAGAAGCCCGTTTCGGGGATCGTTTCCAGCGTCTTCTTGAGATCGACCATGAACTTGTCGGCGTCGGCACCATCAACGACGCGATGATCAAACGACAAAGAGAAATACGCGCACGTCCGAATGGCGATGGTATCTTCGCCATCGGGTCCGGTCATAACCTTCGGTCGTTTTTCGATGGCGCCAAGACCGAGAATCGCGGTTGTGCCCAGTGGAATAATCGGCGTGCCCATCACCGATCCAAACACACCCGGGTTCGTGACGGTGAACGTCGCGTCCTGCACTTCGGTCGGTGACAACTTCTTGCCACGCGCCCGCGTTGCCAGATCGTTCACACTGCGACTCAATCCAGCCAACGAGAGATCATCGGCGTGTTTGATAACGGGCACGATCAAGCCAACAGGATCGAGTGCAACTGCGATCCCAATGTTTACTGCGTTGCGATAGATGACATCGGTGCCAGCAACTGCGGCGTTCAACACTGGATGACGCTTCAACTGTTTCGCGACCGCCTGCAGAATGAACGGCAGTGATGTCAGCTTCTGTCCGGTCTGCGCCTCGAATTCCTTCCGCATGTGCGCGCGTACGCGTGACATACGCGTGAGATCGATTTCGAAGAACGTGGTGACGTGTGCAGCCGAACGGCGCGCGTTCGTCATGTGTTCGGACGTCAGGCGACGAATCTTGGACATCGGCTCAACTTTGTCACCCGCCCATGCGGTCGGCATCGGACCGTGCGGATCGGCACCCGACGGCGCGTGCATCGACGCACCAACGGCAGCACCCGCGGTCGGACGATCCGCCAGGAACGCTTCAATGTCTTTGCGTGTCACGCGACCGGCAATGCCGCTGCCGGACATCGCACCGATTTCAACGCCGTGCTCGGCGGCAATTTTGCGAACGAGTGGTGAAGACTTCGTGCGCACCCGATCTTCAAACGAACCCGCTGGCGCTGACGGCTCCGCCGGTTTCGCAGTGGAGGCAATTGCAGTGGGTGCAACAACCTTCGCACTTGCAGCCGCAGCCGCAGTCGGCGACGCCGCTTCAACTGGAGCCGGTGCGGCAGCGGGCGCGCTGAGCGAAACCGACGCATCGGTTTCGAGGCGTGCAACAACCGTGTTGATACCAACCGTCGTGCCTTCGCCCACCAGAATTTCGGCGAGAATGCCGGCCGATGGTGATGGAATTTCCGCGTCCACTTTGTCAGTGGATATTTCGAACAAGGCTTCGTCACGTTTGACGGCGTCGCCTACCTTCTTCAACCAACGCGATACGGTGCCTTCTGCGATGGACTCTCCCATCTGCGGCATGATGACGTCTATGCGTGCCACTCGCCTATCCTCGATTCGAAGTATCGCTTAAGTCGCTTGCCACGCGATCGGATTTTTCGTCCTGTCGCCGCAAGCGCATGATCACCAACACCGGAAGCGACACCGCTCCGATTATAAATCCGCCTAACGCAAACCGTGGCCAGTCACACATCGGCATATCGAGGCACGTTGGCGCGCGCGTGAAGGCCGAGTAGAACTTGCCCAACAGCACTGCCGTCATCGCACAGCTCACGCCGCCGATGAAGAATGTAAAACATCCCACCCCGATGTTGCGGGCGGTGCGGTCTGGCTCGGGTGGTGACGCTGGTACTTTGGGCTCAGTCATGGGCCGTTCAGTAACTCGCCAGGCGCCTGATCGCCCGTACGATGTCCGCTGTCTGTGGTAATACGTAGTCCTCAAGCGGAGGGCTGTACGGCAGCGGAATATCGGCTGCGGTGACGCGCAGAATGGGTGCATCCAACCATTCGAAGCAACTCTCGCTTACACGCGCGGTGATTTCGCCGGCAATGCCCCCGGTGCGTGTGTCTTCGTGCACGATGAGAAGTCGGTTGGTCTTCTTGACGGTCGCGATAATGGCTTCGTCATCCAACGGCGCGAGCGTGCGCAAATCAAGCACTTCGACAGAAATGCCGTGCTCCGCCAGCTGTTCGGCCGCTTCCAACGCTTTGTACACGGTGGCCGCGTACGTGATGATCGAGACGTCCGTGCCTTCGCGTGCAATTCGCGCTTTGCCGATGGGCACCACGTGATCACCCGCGGGCATCACACCCTTGATGCGGCGATACAAATATTTGTGTTCGAAAAACAGCACGCAGTCTTCGTCACGAATCGCGGCCTTCATCAAACCTTTCGCGTCTTCGGCGGTTGACGGATACACCACCTTGAGCCCAGGGGTGTGAATAAATCCCGCTTCCGGGTTTTGCGAATGGAATGGACCACCGCGTACATACCCGCCACTGGGACCGCGCACGACCATCGGACACGGCAGAAACGCGCGATATCGCGCTGTTGCGACGTAGTTGGTGAGCATGTCGTACGCGTTGGCGATGAAATCGATGAACTGCATTTCAACAACGGGTCGCATCCCCATGTGACCCGCGCCGGCCGCCGCACCAACAATCGCAATTTCGCTGATGGGAGAATCGATAACGCGTGATTCTCCAAACTTCGCCATCAAACCTTCGGTGACTTTGAATGCGCCGCCAAATGCGCCAATGTCTTCGCCCAGACAGAACACGTTTTCGTCGCGCTCCATCTCCTCAAAGAGTGCTTCGCGAATCGCTTCGAGATAGGTGATTTCGGCCGGCATCAGCTCGCACTCCCCTTCGTAACGTTCCACGTGCCCCAACTCTCGGGGCGCTCGGCACCGTACGCGTCGTTGTCGGCCGCATCACGGCGAAACCACAGCGGTTGTTCAGACGGCGGATCGGCGTACACCCCCACCAGCGAGTCAAGCGGATGCGGCGTGCCCGACTTCTCGGCTTCATCGGTCGCGGCGTCAATCTCAGATTGGATGCGATCGTACATCGCCTGAATTTCCGCGTCGGTTGCGGCGTATTCAGTTTTCAGCACGTGCAGGTACCGATCGAGTGGATCGTTGTGCTTTTCCCATTCCTCGATTTGCCCCGTCGGCACATAGCTTTGATTGTCATGTTCGGCGTGACCGCGACGGCGAAACGTGATGAGTTCGACCAGCGTCACACCGCCTCCACCGCGCGCACGATCAACCGCGCGTTTGACCGCGTCGTACACCGCGAGCACATCGTTGCCGTCCGCCTGTTCGCCCGCGATACCATACCCAATCGCCTTGTCGACGAAATGTTTCACCGCCGATTGTTTGGCGGTTGGTGTGGAATAGGCGTAGCCGTTGTTTTCGACCACAACCACCAACGGCAACCGTTGCACGCCCGCGAAATTGATGCCTTCGTGAAAGGCTCCGGTGCTGGTCGCCCCTTCGCCAACAAATACCAGCCCAACACGATCTTCCTTGCGCATCTTGAAGGTCAACGTGACGCCCGACATCACCGGCACCATGTCGCCCAGCGGCGAGATCTGTCCGATGAACCCGCGATCGGTGTCACCAAAATGAATATTGAGTTCACGGCCACGCGTTGGCGAATCTTCCTTCGCCATGTATTGCTTGAGCACTTCGAGCGGCGTCGCACCTTTTACCAACATCGCGCCAAGATTGCGAATGAGCGGCGACATGATGTCGCGGCGTCCGAGTGCGAACGCACTACCAACGGCGTCGGCTTCCTGGCCCAGAGAGCGAAACAGTCCGCCGACAACTTTGGTCTGGCGATAGAGGTTGACGAGCTTTTCTTCGAGCGAACGCGTCAATCGCATCCAGTAGAACAGCTCGAGTTTTTGTGCGCGCGTCAGTGCGTCGGAGGGACGTGCAGCTGTTGTTGCTGCCGTGATGTCGGTCGCACTGGCAGGGGCGCTTGGCGCCTTCGCCATCAGTAGCCCGCCTCGACGTGATGCTTCGGATGGGCGGCGCGGTGCACGGCGACAAAAAACTTCTTCACATTCTTATCCAGTCTGCTCTCGCCAATCTGATCGGTCACCACATCAATCAGTGTGTAGTGACCGCCTTCCATGCGTACGTTCATGGTCATCGCACCCAACACACCTTGAAACGTGCGACTTCGCTTGTCGTTGGCCGATTTATTCAGGCTCAGGGCGGCAAAAAAGCTGTCCGCAGTGGCGAGGACTGCGTCGGGATCGAGCGTGGTGCGATGAAACAGGCGCATGAGTGAAGTGAGAGAATCTGGCAGCGTACCGAATTTTGCCGTTTGCCTTAAACGGGCGGCTTTCCTGATGGCGGTTTGGTGCTGTCCGCTTTCTTCACCGAATCGGCACGGAGTGAATCCGCCTTCTTGACCGAGTCAGCATCAATGCGCTCGGATTGGGGCGTTTCGATACCCGAACCAATTGGGGCGCCAGACAACACGTCCTGCGTCCACTGCTCCGTTTTCTGCAACGGCAGTGTTGAGTCGCGTCGAAACTGAATCGCGACCGCCCACAAACCGGCGGTCACGAAGTTCATCGTTGTTTTGTATGTTCCCAGTTCACTTGCCGGTTCGAGACCGTTGTATGTCGTGTGACGCGAATCGTTCGTCGCGAAGACACGCCCCTGTCCGTTCTCGATGGGTTTTCCGCTGTTCTTGTCAGCCACAACCACGCGGTATCGAATCGTTTCCTGCGCACGAACCGGCAACGATTCAACCGAGACCCGAATGATGAAGTCGTCGGTGACGAGACGCATTTCTCCTGGCGGCCGTGAACTGCCATCACACGCAGCGAGCGCAAGGCCCGCTACGAGTGAAGTCAACAACGTCGCCGTGCGAGAACTCGGAGTGCGAAGCCGACTGTGCGATTGGATCATTGGTAATATTCGAGTCCGAGGTGAGTGATCTGGTCTTCCCCCATCAGATGGCGAAGCGTGTTTTTCAGCTTCGTTTGCTGAATGAACAGATCGTGCTCGGGCTGCAATCCCGCAGCGGCCTGCGGCGACTTGTAATAGAAGCTTAACCATTCCTGAATGCCCTTCATGCCAGCGCGATGCGCGAAGTCACTGAAGAGTGCGAGGTCAAGCACCATCGGCGCGGCCAGAATGGAATCGCGGCACAGGAAGTTGACCTTGATCTGCATCGGGTAACCCAACCAACCCACGATGTCGATGTTGTCCCAGCCTTCCTTGTTGTCGCCGCGAGGCGGGTAGTAGTTGATGCGCACGACGTGTGAGAATCCCTTGTACAACTCGGGATACAAATCCGGCTGTAGAATGGTGTGCAACACGGAGAGCTTCGACTCTTCCTTCGTCTTGAACGACGCCGGATCATCAAGCACTTCGCCATCGCGATTGCCAAGAATGTTTGTCGAATACCAACCCGCGAGACCAAGCATACGCGCTTTGAGTCCCGGAGCCAGCACCGTCTTGAGCCACGTCTGTCCCGTCTTGAAATCTTTACCCGAAATCGGAATGCCCCGCTCGTTGGCAAGATTCACAAGCGCCGGGAAATCGGCGGACAAATTCGGTGCACCGTTGCAATACGGCACGCCTTCCATGATCGCAGCGTAGGCATACAACATGCTGGGCGCGATCGCGTCGTCGTTGGCTTCCATGGCCGCTTCGAACGACTCCATCGTCTCATGAACGGCGCCGGCCTTGATGTACGTCTCCGTGCTGCCAGTCCACACCATGACCGCGCGCGTACAACCGTTCTTTTCCTTGAAGTCGCGAATGTCCTTACGCAACTGCTCGGCGAGATCGCGCTTGTTCGGCCCTGACTTCACGTTCGTTGCCCCGGTGATGCGAGTGACGTACCGTGATTCAAACACGGCCGGCATTGGCTTGATCGCCTTCATGAAGTCGCCAATCTCTTCGAGATCGGCCGACTCCAGCACGCCCGCTTTCTTCGCGGCGGTGTAGGCGTCGTCGGGAATCGGATCCCATCCACCAAACACGATGTCATTCAGCGCCGCGAGCGGCACGAAATCCTTGATGAGCGGGCTGCGATTTTCGGTACGCTTGCCGAGGCGAACGGTCGCCATCTGTGTGAGTGAACCAATTGGCGTAGACAGGCCGCGACGTACGCGCTCCACACCGGCAATAAACGTGGTCGCCACCGCGCCCATACCGGGCGTCAGGATGGCGAGTTTCCCAGTCGCTGGAGCAATTGAGGGAGCTGTACCGCGAGTCGAATCAGACACGTGAGAGTTATTCTCCGTTATGAGCAGGCAGGAAAAACAAATGGGCTTCGAGAGTATTCGGCGTCGCCGCAGCTACGCCAGCGAGGACGGCGTGCCGGGTGTGTCGGGCAAACTGTTCGGATCATCCAACTGACTGGTCGTGCGGTACACGTACGCCATCCGCTGAACTACCGTAATGCAGGCCGTCACCGACAACAGCGTGACAATTCCAGCCAGCACCCAACCTTGCAGCGCCAATCCGAAAAGAGCCTGTGGTGCAGACAACAGTGTCACGCGTTCCGGACGCTGTAGCAAACCAACTTTTGCGTCGAGGCCAAGAGCTTCCGCCCGTGAGCGCGCGTAGGACGTAACAAACGTTGCGATAAGGCCGAGCAAGGTGATCACCAGCAGCCACACACTGTGATGCACCGGGCTCGTCGCATAAAAAATCACGAGTCCGCCCAGCAGTACACCGTCGGAAACGCGATCGAGCGTGGAATCGTAAAACGCTCCGAACAACGTGCTGGTGCCGGTACGACGGGCAACCGTTCCGTCCAACACATCAAACAGCGCGGTGACTGCCAGAAACCAACCGCCGCTTCGAATGTGGCCGGTAGCAAACAGCGCGCCCGCAACAACGGTGCACAACGTACCAATCGTCGTGATCGTGTTCGGACGCACTTTATGCCGCACCAGAAAATCGGCAACCGGTTCGATAACTCTGAGGTACCCTTTTTGTATCGCGCTCCAGAGAGCATGCATGTTGTAGCGCGCGCCAAGGGTCAGTAACGTGAAGGGACGAGACGTATGGTCTCGTCCCCAAGGCGACCGGACACCTGCTTCTGGAACTCTGCAAGTGCGGCTACGCCAGCGAACACCGTGCGATCACGAACTCATCGCAGACCTGCAAATTAGAACCCGGCAGGGTTCAACGGTAGCTTCTGGCGCTTCGCGTTCGGCGATACTGGTGATGTTTGACGCGTGGCGCGGCGATACGGGTAGACTTAGGCGCCGCGGGTTTAGCGGTACAGGTGGTACTTGCGCGCTTCCCGCTCAAACTCGACCACCCGGCCGAGCTGGCGATCCATCACTGCGTCAGGGTCCGTACCCATCGCGATGGCCTCCCTCACGCTGGTGGAACCGAGACGCTCGTCGAACGATTTATTCGTTATCACCAACGAATCGCGGTTGAGCTTGTAGAGTGCCCAAAGGATGGCTGCCCCGACGCGACTTGGCTGAACGAGATCCCGGTCGGTGATTTCGATCCGGATCCCAGGAATGCTCTGCCCCGAATACTTGCCGTCGCCCGGTTTGTCCGGCGTAAACCGCTCTGCTTGGAATTTCACCCCGGTCAGGCCAAGGTCCGCTAAGAGTTTCGCCACCGTATCTGCCCGCAGCCACGAGGCCCCAAAGCGCTGGAACGGCTCGTTGGTTCCACGGCCGACAGACACATTGCTGCCTTCAAACGGCACCAACGCGGGGTACAGCAGCACGCTGGCAACATTGGGAAGGTTGGGCGACGGCTTTACAAAGGGCAGCCCCGTTTGATCGAACCACATCGCGCGGCGCCAGTTGCGCATCGGGATCACGTGGAGATCGACGTTCAGCTTGAGCGTGGCCTTGTAATACAGCGCGAGTTCGCCCATGGTCAGCCCGTGACGCAGTGGCATTGGCCAGAGCGAAAAACCGTTGGCTTTCTTTTCGGCGGTACTCTCTGCGGGATTGGCCAGTGCGGTATCCAGCATTGCCCCTTCGGTGTGCGTGCCCGTAATGGGATTCGGGCGATCGAGGACGATGACCGGTACGTTTGCTCGTCCGGCGGCGCGCATCGCGTACAACATGGCGCCCACGTACGTCCACGTGCGCGTACCCACATCTTGCAGGTCGATGATCAACACTTCGATCTTCTTGAGCGCGCTGTCGGGTGGGGCGACCGTTGTATTGGTGTAGAGCGAGAAAATTGGAAGTTTTGTTTTTTCGTCGCGGGAGTCGCTCAGGTTGGTCCGGTCTTCAGTGCCGCGAATGCCGTGTTCCGGCGAGAACAAGGCCACCAATCGCACGCCGGCTTTGGTTGCGCGCTCGTCCGAATACAGGAGATCGATGCCGCTTCGCCCGCGCTCATCGACACCGGTTTGGTTGGTGAGCAGACCCACGCGCTTCCCGGCAATAATTCGCAGGCTGTCGTCGAGGAGCACGGATAATCCGGTGCGCACCTGACGCCGGAAATCGGGCATCACCTCGCCACTGGGGCCGATGCGCGGCCGATCGTCGTCGGGGCCTGGATTTTGCGAGCACGCCTGCAGCGTCAGCACGACCACGCTGGTTGCTACCGCGACGCTGAACCATCGCTTGCACTGGCTGGTGCTTCCCTGCGACGCCGGATACTTCACTCGGATCTCCCGTAAATGTTGCCGATCGCGCCATCGCGGAACCGGCATTCCTTTGATTGAAACACCTGGAACACGGTGGGCCCCATGCGACTCAAACCGCGCACCACACCTTGTCCGAGAAAAGCACCCGCCGCGACGTCGCCGCACCAACTGTCGCCTGTGCTGCCACGCGTCGGCATAGTATGGTGCAGTGGTGTTAGCCGGAATAGGCTCACAAAGCCCGAAACAGAAATGCCCGCCTCAGTACGGTATAACAGATTCGCAGCATATGTTCCGACCGCATAACACTGCCACACGCCCGCACGAGAGGAGCCTGAGATGAGCCGGAGTGGATTTCCTGCACGACACCGCGAGCACGAATGCGCAGGACGCGCGGCCGCCGCCCCCCGGGCGATGACGGAGAAAAGACCGCTCGTGAGGGCCGCACAGCGACTTGCCAGTGTGACACTCGTGACCTCTTTTGGTTTGGCGTGTTCAACGTCCGGCGCGCGCCCGAACACGAACGCGCCGCCTGTGGTTTCGAACGCACCGGGCGTGCTGCTTCCCGCCGCAACGCGCACCCCGTCCGCGACGCAGCGCTTAGCCATTCGCGATACGGTGCAAGCGGTACTTTTGCGGGCCATCGCCGATTCGGCATTCCCGGGAGCCTATGCGGTTATCGGAAATTCGCGTGGGATCATCGCGGAGTTCGGTGCTGGGAGACTTGATGCCGCCGACGCCACGCGCCCGAGCGACCGCACGGTCTGGGACATGGCCTCGATGTCAAAACTCGTCAGCACCACGTCGGCGATGATTCAATTGGTCGCAAGCAAACGTGTCGTGATCGACTCGCCCGTTGTGTTTTACCTGCCTAGCTGGAAGGCGGCGGGCGCCGAGCGAATTACCGTCAAGCATTTGCTGACGCATTCGTCCGGATTGCCAGCTGGCAGGCCGTTATACAAAGAGGCTGATACCGATACCACGGCGCGCATCATTGTGTATGCAACCAGTCCGGTGGCCCCCGTGGGGAGCAAATACGTCTACAGCGATCTCGGGTTCATTTTGCTTGGCCGCCTCGTACAGCAAGTGACCGGGCAGCCGCTGGATCAGTATGTCGCGCAGCATGTGTTCGGACCGCTCAAAATGAGTGATACGCGATACCTCCCGCCCGCGAGTTGGGTTTCACGCATTGCCCCAACGGAAATTGATCCGTGGCGCGGCCGACACATTCGCGGCGAAGTGCACGATGAAAACGCGTCGCGTTTGGGAGGCGTGGCCGGTCACGCGGGACTGTTCTCCAGCGCGCGCGACATTGCACGGTTTGCTGAGATGTACCTGTCCGGCGGGATGATCGATGGAAAGCGGATTTTTGAGACGGCGACGCTCAATCAATTCATCACGATTCAAGACAAATCGCTCTCGCACCGCGCGTTGGGTTGGGAAACAGCCAACGGCACCAACTCGGCGGGCAAGCGACTGGCCGCCGTCTCATTTGGCCACACGGGCTTTACGGGAACCTCGCTGTGGATGGATCCAACCCGCGACCTTTTTGTACTGCTCTTGTCGAACCGCGTGAACCCAACGCGAACGAACCTCAAGATTTCTGGGGTGCGTGTGGCGTTGGCGGATGGGGTGGTTGCGGCGCTGGAAGGCCGGTAGGACGCTGCACAACTTAATGCTTTTGTAATCGTAGACGCCTTGACAATCGCGGGGGCAGAATATCCCGATTCAAAACGAAATCTAGTGTCGTCCGATGGCGATTCAGAACGAGAGAGACGGGAGGGTGAAGTGCCTTTTCGATGTAGTCAGCTTGTCAGAGTCAATTACCTTCCGAGGACAAAACCATGCAGCTGTCAGTTACAATTAGCCGCGCTTCGGCCGGACTGGTGTTCATTCTGGCACAGGACACTTTCGCGCAGAGAACGCCAGTCGAAATTGCAGGCGCGCCCACCTGCCCCGATTGCAGACTCGAAATCCTACCCCTGGTTACGTTGGGCTCGGATGACGGTCCTGGAATGATCGAATCCGAGCGATCACGAGCGCTTCGTGATTCGAAGGGGAGGTATTTCGTAACCCGATCGTATGGAACTCAGATTCAGGTATTCGACACCAACGGAAAGTTTCTGAACGTGATCGGTCGAAAGGGTGGCGGTCCTGGGGAGTTCCTTGGAATAGCCAGATTGCATATCACCACCGGCGATACGCTTCATGTCTACGACTACGGTCAAAGTCGGCACAGTATCTTTAGTCCGCAGTTCAAATATGTGCGCGGCATTCCGTGGGAGATTCAGCCAGGTTTCATTCAAGGGGTGACACTTTCAGATGGTCGTGCTCTGATTAATCAGAGCATCCGAACCCCGGATCGAGTAGGGCTTCCATTGCACCTGGTTGGCAAAGACGGACGAATCGTAAAATCGTTTGGTTCCGAGACGGGCGTCGACCGACCGGACGTTGCCGAGCTCAGCTCTCGGGCTATTGCTTCCGCGACCGCTACGAGTGTGTGGGTAGCCCATCGAACGAGGTACCTACTGGAATTGATCGATGTCAATAGTGGCGCAGTCTTGCGGCGACTGGAACGAAGGGCGCAGTGGTTCCCACCCAGCGAGATTCCGCAAAGCAGGTCGACCAGCACAGATGAACCGCCGAGGCCGAGACTGGCCGAATTACACGTTGACTCGATTGGCAGGCTTTGGATTCTGATTGGGGTGGCTGATGCGCGGTGGCGGAGCGCGGCGAAAGCCGACGATTCCAATCGCGATCATATCAAGATCACCGACGCATCGAAATACCGAGATGCGATAGTCGAGGTCATCGATCCCGTTCGAAACACGCTTGTCGCCTCAATGCGTTTCGATGAAGCACCCGCTTGGTTTCTTGGAAACGGAATTGCTCAAAGTGCAGGAGAGAATGCGAATGGCTCTCCGGTGATTCAAGTCTCACGCATGCAGCTAATCCAACCCAACCCCATCTCGAAGGGAAAACCATGAACAGAAATTCGCAATTGGCACTCGGTGGCATAGCCGCAGCTCTGGCCTTCGCGCTGCTGATGGGTGTGCCAACCGTGGCCTCATGAGCACCAACGGACGTGCTGCTGTCAACGCCGTTTACGACAACTCCCGACGATTGGTACTGCGCGTATGATTGTTTGGTATGCGAAGGCGGACCCAATACGACCGATGAGTTTCATCAGGTGACTTTTAACAATAATCCACTGGGTTGGGAGTCACAGCATGATGAAGGTTGCAACCCAGGCTCGTGCAGTAAGCACCGATCCTGTCATTGGTCCTTCGCGACGGTGGGTGAGGTTTGGAATTCTGCACGCCTTGCGAGTGGCACCGAACTCGTCATACTCGTCCGGCAGCATCAGAATGAATTGAAGTACAACATCAAACGTCAAGCGTTGCAGATGTACTGCGAATCGGGAAGTCTCGTGGCCAGTTTGCCGCTGAGAGATGATCAGGCTCGCGCGCTCGAGCAATTCACTGCTGCCAATCACTGAACATGAAATAGCTGGATCCCACCTCGAATATGAGGTGGGAACGCGACCATAAGTTTCCGCACGTTCACTTTCAAGAATTGAGGAACCATGAGCAGATCCAATCAATCGCCATTGGGACCGTAGCCGCTGCGTTTGGACTTGTTGTGGCGCTGACCGTACCGGCATTGGCTTCATCGACCTCGCTCACCACGTTAATTGATGCCCCTTGGGCGGACGATCCCGAAGGCTGTACATATACGTGTCGGGAATGCGTCGGACCGCCCACTAGCACCGCTGAGTATCACGACATCGTGACGTCCACCGACAACCATCACAAATCGTCGCACCTGGAGAACTGCAATGAGGGTTCCAGCAGTAAGCACAGTTGTGGTAACGCGGCCATGGCGTCGGCCGCCGACGTTTGGAAAACCGCGCGGAACGCCCGGGGAAGAGAGCTGTTGGCCCTGGTTGCGTCAGATACCGTACGGATTCGGTTCAACCAAAAGCGTGGTGCCCTCCAGTTGTATTGCGACACGGGCGCACTGATCGCGAGCTTACCGCTCACCGGACCGCAGGTCGGCGAGCTGAGCAGGATCGTTTCCACTCCCCGTTGAGGCATTCACATCGGAATCCGACGGTGCTTGCCCGGACCGTCGGATTTTTGATACTGCCCGGGCCATGTTGGAATGGGCCTGACATGACTTTTTTACACGGCACTTCCGAAACCCGAGTAAGAAATCCTGAATTCATTCTTGATGCGGTCCCAGCGGGTCGTTAACTTTTGTATAGCGAGGCACGTCTGAATACCGAGGGCACAAACGCCGTCGGTGAGACAGGACGCGGTTCACGGGTCGGGGCCTACTCCCCAACCGTTTTCGGAGGCAGCAATGAGCACCATGCAGCAGCCTGAAGTCGCGCTGGTCATAACTCCAGACGCGGCTGTCGAAGTGAAGAAGTTCATGGAGGCCGAGGGCGTTACGCCGGAACAGGGTGGCCTGCGCGTTGCGGTCATGCCCGGCGGATGCAGCGGCTTCAAATACAGCCTGGTTATCGAAGACAAAAGCGCCGAAGACGATCTGCTCCTCGAACAGGACGGTTTCAAGGTTTTCGTCGATCCATTTTCGTCCCAGTATCTCCAGGGCACCATCATTGACTACGTAACGTCAATGCAGGGTTCTGGTTTCACGTTCAAGAATCCGAATTCCACTGGCGGCTGCGGCTGCGGGAGTTCGTTCTCGGCTTAATTTTGAACGCGGCGTTTGCGCCGCGACAGAAGTTGCAAAAGCACTAAACGCCCGCGATCATCCTGCATGATCGCGGGCATTTATTTTGCCCTCCCGCCTCGCAGCATTCCCCTCTCGCTCAGGTCCTCCATGATTGCCAACCTCACCCGATTGTGAGCGGTCGCTTCAATCTCATCGACCTGCTTGTGCTGCTCGCGTATCTGGGCGGCACCACAGCGCTGGGAATGTGGATCGGGCGTTCGCAAAAATCGGCGAACGACTATTTCGTGGCGGAGCGGAGTATTCCGTGGTGGGCCGTGATGTTTTCCATCGTCGCCAGTGAAACGTCAGCCCTCACGTTCATCAGTATTCCCGGATTGGCGTACACCGGCAATCTCGGCTTCCTGCAGGTGGTGGCCGGTTACATCATTGGGCGCATTGTCGTGTCGTTCACACTGCTGCCGCGTTACTTCAACGGCAATCTCGTAACGGCGTACGCGCTGCTTGAAACACGATTTGGTTTACCCACGCGGCGCTTCACCAGCATCGTGTTCATCTGTACGCGCGCGATGGCCGATGCGGTGCGCGTGTTTGCCACGGCGATTCCGGTCGCCTTGATTATCGGACCCATCGTTCCGAAAGAATACGCAATGCCGGGCGCAATTCTCGTGCTTGGGTTACTCACGGTGGTCTACACGTATCGCGGCGGAATGAAAGCCGTGGTGTGGACTGAACTTGTGCAGGCGAGTGTGTACGTCGTTGGTGGACTTTCGGCGGCTTACCTTATTGGCGCGTCCGTGAACGGTGGATGGAGTGAAATTCTGTCGCAAGCCGGCGCCGCCGACAAACTGCAAGCTATTGACTTGTATACAGGGTTTGATCGACCGTACACTTTGTTTGCGGGTTTGATTGGTGGCGCGTTTCTCGCCATGGCGTCGCATGGCGCCGATCAACTCATCGTGCAGCGCTTGCTTTCGAGCCGTTCGCTGAAAGACGCGCAACGTGCATTGATTGGCAGTGGGTTCGTGGTGTTCACACAGTTCACGCTGTTCCTGATGGTTGGTATCGGCCTGTGGGTGTTGTTTCAGAATCGTCCGTTCGCCGCAGCCGATCAGATTTTTCCAACCTACATCATTGAACAAATGCCGCACGGTTTGATTGGTCTCATTGTGGCGGCGATCGTCGCGGCCACGATGAGCACACACTCCGGTACCATCAACGCGCTGGCGGCCAGCACCACGCATGACATTTATTTGCCGCTCACCAAACGTGATCCGAACGACCCGCGCACGCTGCAGGTTGGCAAATACTTCGCATTGATGTGGGGCCTGGTCCTTACTGGCGGCGCCCTGCTCTTCAAAGAAAACGGTACGCCCGTAGTCGTGATCGCACTCTCCATCGCGTCGTTTACCTACGGCGGGCTGCTGGGCGGATTTTTCCTGGGTATCTTCTGGAAGCGTGCCATTCAACGCGACGCGATTCTGGGTATGAGTATCGCGATCGCCACGATGGCGTTCATCGTGTTCGCGAAACAAATCATCGCGGCCTTTCCCTCCACCAGTGACGCACTCGCCGGAGTCGCGACCATCGCGTTCCCATGGTATGTGCTCATTGGACTTTCCATCACCATGATCATCGGCATTTTGTCTTCATATACGCATCCGTTTCCTCCCGACGACAACTCGCAGGCATTGCGAGAACAAACTGCTCAGACGCGAGGCGTGAAATCATGAGCGCTGGCGCACTTGATCCGGCACCGCTGGTTGTTGGAGTTGATGGCGGTGGTACCAAAACGCGCGTCCTGCTCGCCGACGCGGCGGGAAAAACTCTCGCTCGTGTTGAGGGTGAAGGTTCAGCGCTTCGGCCCGGTCAGGAAAGCGAAGCAGCCGACACAATTGCTGCGCTGATTGACGCAGCCCTACTGAAGGCGGATCGTGTTGGCGTGCGTCCAGCAGTCTGCGTAATTGGCGTGGCCGGCGGTGGTCAGGAACGCGCGGCGCAAGCGTTGTGGTCCGCGATTGCACAGAAGCGTGTGTGTGATGACGTGCTGGTGCAGGCCGATGCGACCAGTGCACTCGACGACGCGTTTGGAGACGGCGCTGGTGTGCTGATGATTTCCGGCACAGGCTCGGCAGCATTCGCGCGTGGTTCGAACGGCGTCATCGAACGCTGTGGTGGCTGGGGGCCAATGGTGGGCGACGAAGGGAGCGGCGGCTGGTTGGGACGTCGCGCACTGGGTGTCATTGCAGCGGCGCAGGATGGTCGAGAACCCGAGACGGCGCTGCTGGGTGCGATTCTCACTGCGACCGAATGCGAGTCGGCTGAGGATTTAATTCAGTGGGCCGCGGGCGCAACGCCGGCGAAGTATGCGTCACTGGTGCCTGTGGTCGTTCAGGTGGCGAGCACCGGCGACCTGCGTGCGAACGCGTTGGTGAGCCTTTGCGTGGAAGAGTTGGTATTGCACGTGCGCACATTGGCGCGTCGTTCGTTTGGCGATGAGCGTGCGGCCATTCCGGTTGCACTCGCCGGCGGATTGATGGCGCGTGGCGCGCTCATTCGGAAGCGGCTGGAGCAGCGGCTCAAGTCTGCGGTGCCGGGTGCGACGGTGCGCAGTGATGATGTGGACGCGGCGCGCGGTGCGGTGCGGCGGGCGCGGCGGTTGTTGGGCGTCGAGGTCTGAACGGCAACGGCAACGGCAACGGCAACGGCCGGAACGCTGAGCACCGCTGAGAAAGCTGAGAAACACTGAGAACAGCAACAGCGAACTGCGAACTGCGACAACTTCACGTGGAGAGCGCGGAGGTAGCGGAGTCTCGGAGAGCACGAAAAGTAAAACGAGCTACCGGCGCAGGACGAGTAGCTCGTTTTTTTTGCATTTGTACGTAGCGCGCGCGAAGTCGCGGTGCGCTAGAACCAATCAACAGAAATAAAGTTTCGAACTGCAGCAGCGCTCACGTATTGCGGTGGCGCGATGTATCCGCGTAATCCGCAGAATCCGGTTACATCCGTTCAATTGCTGTTGCGGATGTAGTTGCCGTGCTCCGTATTTCTCAGCTTTCTCGGCGGTGCTCAGCGTTCCGGCAGTTAACATCGGGGCGCTCGGCACCCCAGCGACAACGAGCGCGATGGCTACGACGCCACCACCGCGACGACGGGATTTGCGTTCTCCGGATTGTCCGTGTCCAGCACACCCTCCCAACGCGCCATTACTGCGGTTGCCAGACAGTTGCCAAGCAGATTTACCGATGTTCGCGCCATATCCATGATGGCATCAACACCGAGTATGACAGCGATCGCCTCGATGGGCAAACCGAATTGCGTGAGTGCGCCCGACAGAATGACCAATGAAGCGCGTGGCACGGCAGCGACGCCCTTGGACGTGAGCATAAGCGTCAGCATCATGGCGAGTTGTGTGCCAATCGGCATCTCAATACCGGCCGCTTGCGCCGCAAAAACAGAAGCGATGGCGAGATACAGCGTACTGCCGTCGAGATTGAACGAATAGCCTGTTGGCAGCACGAACGCCACGATGCGACGCGGCACGCCAAACTTCTCCATGGCCGTCATCGCCTGCGGGAAAGCTGCCTCGCTTGAGGCGGTGGTAAACGCAATCAACCATGGTGCCTTCACCGCGTTCCAGAATTTACCGATTGGAATTTTGGCGAGGATGGCAACTGGCACGAGCACCAGAACGATGAACACAACCAGTGCGAGATACAGCGTACCAACCAGCTTCGCGAGATTGAGCATCACACCAAGACCGCTCTTCCCGACGGTTACACCAATGGCGGCACCAATACCGATTGGCGCAAATGCCATCACCACGCCAACAAACTTGAACATCACGTCGCTGACAGACTGAAAGAACTCGAGCATGACAACCTTGGATCGTCCCTGCACCTTCGACAGCGCCACTGCGAAGAGGATGGAGAAAAACACGATCTGCAGCACTTCGTTGTCGGCAGCGGCCTTGAAGAAACTCGATGGCACTGTGTGCGTCAGCACGGAACCCCAGGTTGGCGCGTTCTTCGCCAGTGCAGTGAATTCGTCGCCGGTGCCGGCGGTGAGCGCTACGCCAACACCCGGTTTGAGCACGTTCACGAAGATCAGTCCGATAGCCAGCGCCAGCGTTGTGACGATTTCGAAATAGATGATGGAGCGAAACGCCAACTTACCAACTTTTTTCATGTCATCGCCATGACCGGCAATTCCCACGATCAACGTTGAGAACAGCAACGGTACGATGACCGACTTGATCATCGACAGAAAGATGTCGGAGAACGGCTTGAGGGCCTTGGCAAACTCCGGCGCCAGCCAGCCAAGAAGGATGCCCACGACCATCGAGATCACAATCCATTGCGACTGAGACAGCCCAAGAAAACCTTTCTTGGACGCCGGAGCGTTGCCGTCTGTGGTGGTACTATCGAATGAGCTCATCGTATCAGTTGAATCGGCGGGACAGCGCTCACCTGTGTGAGCGCCGAATTAAATGACAACAGTGCTGCTACGTGCTGGCGTTGGCGCCCGTTCTGCGAATGACCGATTTGCGGTAGCCGTACAGGAAGTACAGTACCAGACCAATGGCCATCCAATAGCCGAAAGCTTTCCATGCGTCGGCTGGCAATCCCTTCATCACAAACACGCACGCTGCGGCACCGCCGAGCGACACGAGCCAAACGAATCGCACCCTGAACGGGCGCGGGCGGTCTGGCTCCCGTATGCGCAACACCAGAACGCCGATGCAGACTACGGCGAACGCAGCGAGCGTACCAATGTTGGTCAAATCGTAGGTCGCGGCGTCATTCGCGACGAGCGCCCCCAGCGCCACCGCAATTCCCGTGATCCACGTTGTCACGTGGGGAATGCGAGTTTTTGGATGTAACTTCGCCGCAAATTTTGGAAGCAAGCCGTCGCGCGCCATGGCGTAGAAAATGCGCGGTTGGCCGTACTGAAATACGAGCAACACCGCCGTGAGCGAAACGACGGCACCCGCCGAAACGATTTGACTTGCCGTGGTGAGGCCCGCAATCGTGAGCGCCTTCGCCAACGGATCGCTGGACGCCAACTGTTGGTAAGGAATCAATCCGGTCGCCACCGCGCCCACGATCACATAAATGACCGTGCAAATCGCGAGGCCCGCTAAAATGCCAATCGGCATATTGCGTTGCGGATTTTTCGTTTCTTCAGCGGCCGTCGAGATTGCGTCAAAGCCGATATACGCGAAGAAGACAATAGCTGCGCCCTGATGGATGCCGCGAAATCCGTTTGGTGCAAATGGTTTGTAGTTGGCCGGATCGATGTGCATCGCACCGATGACCACAAACAGCGTGAGCACCACCAACTTGATGATCACCATGATGGTATTGGCACGCACACTCTCTTTCGCGCCCTGCAGCAACAAGGCGGTCACTGCGGCGACGATACCGAACGCCGGCAGATTGACGAGAATGGGAATCCCCGCGAGTCGCGGCGCCGTGTCGAGCAATCCGCGCACCGCGGGATCGCTGGACGCCGTCACCAGCCAATATCCGTGAGTGAGGTAGCCCGGCAAGTCGATGCCGAATCCGGTTAGCAACGACACGAAATACCCGCTCCACGAAATCGCTACCGCGACATTTCCAACGGTGTATTCGAGAATGAGCGCCCATCCAACAATCCACGCAACAAGCTCACCGAGCGTGGCGTACGAATACGCATACGCGCTACCGGCCTGCGGAATCATTGACGCCAACTCGGCATAACAGAGCGCCGCCAACGCGCACACTGCGCCGAGTAACACAAAAGACAAAACGAGCGCGGGCCCTGCTCCGTAGCGAATGATCTCGCCGTTTCGAATTTCTCCGGCGGCGGCGGTGCCAAGCGACGAGAATATTCCCGCGCCAATGACAGCGCCGATTGCCAGCATTACCAGGTCACCGGCACCCAACGTGCGCTTCATGCCGTGCGCACTGTCATCCATCGCGGCTATCGGCTTGCGATCAAAAAGCCCCATGTCCGGTTGGCTAAGAGTAAAGAACAAAAACCGGAAGCAGTATTGCTCCCGGTTTTTAAGTAAGGCCGATTAGATGAAAAGTGGAGCCAGCACCAACGTGAGAGTCGACAACAACTTCACGAGCACGTGCAGCGACGGACCAGCGGTGTCCTTGAATGGATCACCCACCGTGTCACCAACAACCGCTGCCTTGTGCGCCTCTGACTTTTTACCGCCGTAATTTCCCATTTCGATGTACTTCTTGGCGTTATCCCACGCGCCGCCGCCGTTGTTCAGGAACGCGGCCATGAGAATACCAACAATCGTGCCGATCATCAGGAATCCAGCAATGGCTTCCGAACCCATACCGATCTGCTTGAAGCCCAAGCCAACCGCCACGGGGAACAGAATAACCAGTGCACCCGGCACAACCATCGCCTTGAGTGCGCCCTTGGTCACGATGTCCACACAAGCGCCGTAATCGGGAAGCTCGGTGCCTTCCATGATGCCAGGACGTTCCTTGAACTGACGGCGCACTTCGGTAATCACCGAACTCGCAGCTTTGCGAACCGCGGTCATGGCGAGTGACGTGAACCAGAACACGAGCATCGCACCCAGCAAACCCGCAACGAACACTTCCGGCTTGTCGAGACGCACTTCGAGTTTCTTACCCGTCAGGTTGTGCACTTCGTCGAGGTACGCGCTGAACAACAGGAACGCGGCGAGCGCGGCCGATCCAATCGCGTAACCCTTGGTTAACGCTTTCGTCGTGTTGCCAACCGCATCGAGTCGATCGGTCTTGGTACGCACCGAATCGGGTTGATGCGACATTTCGACGATACCACCGGCGTTATCGGTAATTGGTCCGAACACGTCCATCGCCAGGATATAACCCGCCGTGCCCAGCATGCCGATGGTTGCAACGGCCGTACCAAACAATCCGCCAACCGCTTCACCCTGCGCATTCACCAGACCACTGGCATTACCGAGTTTGTAGCTGGAGATGATGGCGATGCCAATTGCGATGACTGGCATGATCGTGCTCTCCATGCCCACCGCGATGCCCGCGATGATGTTCGTTGCCGGACCAGTCTGACTGGCATCGGCAATGCTCAACACCGGACGATAGCGATACTCGGTGTAGTACTCGGTGATGTACACGAACGCGATAGCCGTGACGAGACCAATGATGCCGCACGCGGCAAAGTGCCACCACGCGTCGGGATACTGCTCGACGCTCAACAACCACTTACTGGTGCCAACCACGGCGACCGCGGCCAGTGCTGAGACAACGAAAAAGCCCTTGTTGAGCGCGGCCATTGGATCGCCGTCTTCTTTCGTCTTGACGATCATTACGCCGACGATGGAGGCAAGCAAACCAAGCGAACCCACGACGAGCGGGAACAACACGCCCTTGACACCAAACCATGGCCATAACATCACACCGAGAATCATCGAGCCCAGGTTTTCGGCAGCGGTGCTTTCAAACAAGTCCGCGCCGCGACCCGCGCAGTCACCAACGTTGTCGCCGACGAGATCGGCAATAACAGCGGGATTGCGTGGATCATCTTCTGGAATACCGGCTTCGACCTTGCCCACGAGGTCCGCGCCAACGTCAGCGGCCTTCGTATAGATACCGCCGCCCAACTGCGCGAACAACGCAACGAATGACGCGCCGAAGCCAAATCCAACAATGAGGAACGGAACCTTCTGCGCCCACAGCTGTGGATCCATGCCGCCCAACGGCATCGCGGAAAGCATGCCGTACAAACCGCCCACACCAATCAGCGACATCGCGACAGTAAACAGGCCCGAGACCGCGCCACCGCGCAGCGCAACACGCAACGCGTCATTCAGCGAGTTCGTTGCAGCGGCAGCCACGCGAATGTTTGTGCGAATGGACACCCACATGCCCATGTAGCCTGCGACGCCCGAGCACAGCGCGCCCAGGATGAACGAACCGGCCATGGCCAGAGCGAGCACCTTGGGATCCTGGACGGGATCATTCGCGTTCGGTGTGCGGAGGAACGCGTATCCGACATACAGCACCAAGGCAACTACGAGTGCCAGCGGAGTGATCGTCTTGTACTGACGCGACAGGAACGCTTCAGCGCCCTCCTGAATGGCATTCGAGATTTTCTGCATCGCTTCGGTGCCGCGGCCCTGCTTCAGCACCCACTTCGCGAGCCAAACCGCGACGACGAGCGCTATCGCGCTCGCGATCAGGACGAGGAAAACAAGGTTATTGGAGGTCGGATTCACGCTGCTGTACTCTCGGGGAATGAAGGACTGCGAACGAGGGAAACACACAAGCCCAGCACCGGCACTGCCAGTTGGGCTGGCGCGTCAGGTGGGAAAGGCGATTTGTGTTGTGAGGTCGGTCGCGGGAGGGATGCGACGACATCTGAAAAGACCGCTCAAGGTACCGACCTGCGCGCTGTCGGGCCAGAGCGAAAAACGCTACATCAGAATGTGTAGACGATTTGTGTTTTGGCGCGCACCGCGATGCCTAGCCCATTGACGCCCGGCCGAAACTTCACGCTCTTGAGAATAGACTCCAATTTCTGATTGTATCCACTGTCTTTCGTGCGGTTGAATTCCAGCGAAACGACCTTTCCGGTCGAGTCGACTTCAAACTGCGCGATCAATTCAAATCCCTTGATTTTGGACGGCGGCGGCATGGGCGGTATAAAAAGCTCGGTTGGGGTGGGCGGGTAGATGGTACCCACGCCTCCACCCGTGCCTGAGCCAATGCCACTGCCGCGTCCCGTTCCGACGCCTGATCCCACACCGCCCCCCGAACCAGAGCCGCTGCCGGCCGAACCGTCCGTACCAGTACCGCCACCGACGCCCATCATAGGCGCCGCCGACGCTGCCGCCGGCAAATCATTCTTGACCTCGGCCTTGGACTCGGCTTTCGCCTCGACGGGCGGAGGCGTAACCAGAGGTTTCACCTCGGGTGGCTTGACCACTTCGGGCGGTTTGATTTGCGGTACGATCGTGGGTTTCGGAGGTGGTGGCGGAGGCTTCACCTGCACGTACGTCGTTTGCTCCGTCTTGCGAGACCCACCGCCGCTGCCGCGGCTCCCACCACCACCACCGCCGGCCGGGCCAGGACCGCCCGCACCAAGGATTTCCTTGACCAATTCGGTCTGCGAGAGCGGCACCAGTAACAGCAGCAAAAACAACAAGTGCACCGCTACCGCTGTTGCCTTGCCGCCGAGTTCTTTTCCCGTCTTGAGCGGAACGCCAATAGGCGGCCGGTAGGGGGGCCGCTTGCCGGTGGGCGCATTGGCGGCGTTGGCCGCGTTCTTGCCAGCGCCTCCGGCTTCAAAGTGGAATGTGCTCCCTTCCGACTCGAATGATTCCATGCGCGTGATAATAGATCTGGATGCGGGAAATGACCGAAAACAAAACGGCGGACGACCTAAAAAGGTTCGTCCGCCGTGTTTGAAATGCGTATTGGCGGACCTCATATGATACACACTTCAACCATATTCGGCCCTACCCCGCGCCTGCTTTGTGCGGCTCTATTTGTCCTTGGGCGGCACACCGATGACCAGCACACCCGCGCCACGTGCCTGATCCATCGCAAAAATTACATCCTTGTACTGAACGGCCGAGTCACCTTTGATGAAGATGATTTTGTCCGGGCGTCCGTTGTATGTGTCCTTGAGGCGGTTGAACAACGCGTCTTTCTGGATGGGATTCTTGTTCAACGCGAACTGGCCGTTGGGCAGCACTTCCAGCACGATCTGATCGGGCTGGACGGAGGGCGGCGTCACGACCGGATTCGGGTCGGGCAACATCGTGTCGATGGCTTTGCGGCTCATCGGGATGACCATCATGAAGATGATGAGCAACACGAGCAGCACGTCGATCATGGGCGTAACGTTGGGCTCATTGGTCAGGCCCGTATTGCTGTCTCCCGCTGACATGCTCATATCAGACGCTCACTTGTTCGCGGGTTTGATCCGATCACTTTCGACCAGCGATTCCTTACCTGGCATCGCTTCGGTGATCAGTGCAGCGAGTGACACGCCGTTGTGCGCAAGGATGTCCAACGCGTCGAGCACCTTGGCATATTTGATATCCTTGTGCGCCTTCACGTACATGATGTGTTCATCTTTGCCCGTGAAGATGGCGCTGACTTGTGAGGCCAGATCTTCCTCACGAATAGGCTTCTTGTTCAGGTAGTACTTTCCATCGGAGTCGATACCCAGCACCTGATCGGTTTCTTCTTCCGGATGCGTTTTCACGCTTTGTGCTTCCGGCGGAACCGCGTTGAAACCGGCGTTGATAGCCGGAACAACGATCATGAAAATGATCAGCAGCACGAGCATGACGTCAATCATCGGGGTAACATTAGGCTCGGCTTTGACCGCAGCGCCGCCCCCAGCTGACATGGACATCGGTTACTCTCCTCGCAGATAAATCATCGGTTGGTGTTGCGGCGCGCGCATCGCGTAGGCGACACACGCGCTCCTACGAGTTGAATTACTGCGAGATCGGGGCGCCTGACGCGGTGTTGAACTCACGCGTGAAACGTGAGCGACCAAATTCACCAGAGACACCCTTGATGAGGTAGTCGATCATTTCCTTGGACGTGTACGTCATTTCGGCCGTGAGGTTATCAATCTTCGTCTGGAAGAAGTTGTAGCCCCACACTGCAGGAATGGCGACCAGAAGTCCGAAGGCGGTCGTGATAAGGGCTTCGGCAACACCGGCGGAAATGGCGGCAATACCACCGGATCCTGACGCGGCCATACCAGTGAAGGAGTTAACGATACCCATCGTGGTGCCGAGCAGTCCGACGAACGGCGCGGTTGAACCAACCGTCGCGAGTACGCCCAGGCCGCGCTTCATATCAACCACCGTCATCAGCATTTCACGCTCAACGGCACGCTCGGCGCTGTTGATGTCGGAAACGGTGACCGAGCCGTCCTGAATGAGCGGGCGGACTTCGCCGAGGGCACCGCCGAGAACGCGAGCCACGTGCGACTTCTTGTACCCTTCGGCCAGCTTGATGGCTTCCGTCAGGTTGTCTTCTTCGAGGAACTGTGAGAATTCCGGAGCAAACTTGCGCGTCTCAGCCTGCGCCTTGCGCATGCCCCACCACTTCGAAAAGAAGATCGACATCGAATACGCCGACATGGCCAGCAGCGTGAAGACGATGCCCTTTGCAAAGTAGCCCATCGATGCAAAGAGTTCTGAAAGCGACATGTTCATGAATACAGTCTCCTATAACGTGGAATGAGCGACGACTAGCGGGTGAGCGCGAATGCGAAGGGCTGTTGCACCAGCTGTTTTACTTTCCGGCCGCCAATTTCTGCGGGGAGGAAGCGCATCCTGGGCAGTGCATTCTTCACAGCCGCCTCGAAAAGCGCGTGACCACTACTGAGGATTTTGAGCGATCCGGGTTCAGCCCGGCCCGTCGTATCCACGACAAACATTGCCAGTACCGTACCTTCGACGCCGGACGACTTCAACATTTCCGGGTACGTGGGACCAGGGCTTCCCGGCGCCTGCGCCACAGGTTTTTCCACCTGACTCTCGAAGTACGGTTGGTCACTAATGACCGGCGGCGGTGGCCCATTGCCAACGCCCGTCGACGTTCCGCCTTTCACACCCCGGCCGGAGAAGTCGTCAGCGTTTGTGACGGCCTTCGACAAGTCGATATCCGGAATAACGGTCGGGATATCGATTGGGGCAGTCGGCAGCTGGAAGCCCTTGGGGGGCGTCTGGACGACGACGGCGTCTGGCGGTGGGGGTGGCTTTTCCGGCTCGGGCGGTTTCGGCTCGTCCTTCTTCACTTCGACGAAATCGAGCTTCTCTTCCTTGGTCTTCTCGTTGATAATGCCGGCATTCGCCGTGAAGACCACGGCAAGAAGGACGACAACAACGTGTGCGATAAAAGAAAACGCTTGTCCACCAAAGCGTTTCTGCTTTTTCGCTTTTGACTCGATCAGGTTATTGAGCATCGGGCCAATCCGGGTGCGGGTCGCGGTGAGCAAACTTGTTCGCTCCACCGATCGACGGGATTCTATGGCGCGTAAATGAACGGGCAATGGAGGTCACATTAAGGTTCCATTAGCCCGCTATTAGAGAAAGATGCCGATCAATTGTGCGTTTGACACAAACTTATGGATGAGTGCGCCACATTGCTGCGCACTATCCGGGTTCCGATGCGTCGTCCACACGTGGTAACGGAAGGTGCGCCACAAACCGGCTTCCCCGCCCCAGGCGCGATTCCACGGTGAGCGATCCGCCGTGGGCGTGCGCGATCCACTGACAGATGGCGAGTCCCAATCCGTTGCCACTGCGTTCGGCGGTGCGGGAACGGGCACGGTCAGCGCGCCAGAACCGTTCGAAGATAAACGGTAAGTCTGCAGCAGCAATACCAATGCCGTTATCGCGCACGGCGAACTGGACTTCGTCTTCGGTGCACGCGAGGGTGATCTCAACACGTCCGCCCTTCTTCGTGTACTTGATCGCGTTTTCGACCAGGTTCATGAATAACTGGCGCAACCGCGTGGGATCACCCTGCACTGCAACGGCTTCGAGAATCGGGACGTCGATGGTAAGCCCCGCGCCTTCGCCCAACAGACGGGCCGTCTCCACAATTTCACGCGTCAGTTCGAGTAACTCGACGGGCTCGCGATGCAGATCAAAACGCCCTTCATCCGCGCGCGCCAACGTGAGCAGCGAATTCACGAGATCGGCCATGCGCGTGACCTGCTGCAGTGCTTCCTCCATCGCGATTTCTTTTTCGTGTCGTGTCGAATTGGGTGACATGGAACGTTCGACGTCCGCACGAATCACGGTGAGTGGTGTCTTGAGTTCGTGACTCGCGTCGGCGGTGAAACGACGCAGCGCACCGAACGACGTTTCGAGGCGTTCGATCATGGCGTTGAGTGTGGCCGAGAGACGCGACAATTCGTCGGTGTTCGTGCCGATCGCCAAGCGCTTGTGCAACGAACGACCGTCAGAAATGGCTTCCACTTGATCGATAATTTCATCAACCGGAGTGAAGGCGCGTCCGGAAAACATGTGCGCCACGCTGAATGCGAGCGCAAGGAGCAGCGGCCCGACAATCAGCATTACGGCGATCAGAGGTGCCGGTGCAAGATTCACATCGTCCGCATTCATCCCGACAATGACACGTTGCACGCGGCCGAGTGACACTTTGCGCAGGCGCAGACGAATCTGTTCGTTGGACAACTTGAGCGTATAGTACGACGAATCGGTCATTCGGCGAGCCATCGTGATGATGTTCGCGCTGTCTGACGGTGGCGCACCAATTCGCGTAGTGTCGTTTCCCGCGAGTCGACGGATGTTGGTGGAGCGATAGAAGAACCGACCGGTGGCATCCTGCAGGAGGATGTAGTCCGGCGCCTGGTCAAGCATATCAATCATGCGCTTGTAGGCCGCGTTTGCCGCGGCCGCGGTGTCGAGCTGTGCTCGGGCCGCCAACAGCACGGAATCGCTTCCGCCAAACCGTACCTGTGTCACGACGGGTATTGCCTGACTCTGCAGCTCCAAAGCGATGATGTTGATCGCTCGGGTCAGCTCGACTGACACGCGTGCGTCCACGCGGTCCAGCGCATCATTTCTGCGCGCAATAAGCAACGCCAGCACAAACATCACCAGCGTTGGCAGCATCGCCAACGCAAATCCCGCGGTCAGTCGAGCCCGAATCGATTGCACGACGCCGACTCCTCGGCCCTATCAGCCGCGAATCATGTAACCAACACCGCGCACGGTAGAAATCAGCTTCCGGTCGTGTTTGGCATCAATCTTCTTGCGCAGATGATTGATCACCACATCGACGATGTTCGTGCCGGGATCGAAATGGTAGCCCCACGCATATTCCGTAATCAGCGTGCGACTCATGACGCGCCCGTTGTGGCGCATGAGATATTCAAGCACGGCGTATTCCTTGGGAGTGAGCTCGATGAGTTCTGCCGCACGTCGCACTTCGCGCGTTCCCTGATCGAGTTCAAGATCCGCCACGCGCACCAGCGGTGACGCGAGTGCGCGTGGACGCCGACTGAGCGCCTCCACTCGCGCCAGCAATTCTTCGAACGCAAACGGTTTGGTAACGTAGTCATCCGCGCCCGCGCGCAAGGTTTCTACCTTGGCATCAACCGCATCCTGCGCCGTCAGCACAAGAATGGGACGTTCAAATCCGCGTGACCGCAGTGTGCGCAACACATCCAGGCCGTTCTTGCCGGGCAGACGCATATCGAGCACGATCAGATCGTAGGGTTGACTGACCGCCATTTGTTCGCCGGTCAGCCCGTTGGCCACGAGATCCACTTGCCAGCGTTGCTCTTCCAACCCACGCTTGACGAATTCGCCAACCGTTGGATCATCTTCGATGACCAGAATTTTCACTCGGCTACGCTCCACCCATCATGCCAAAACGTGACGGTCGATGAAATCCGAAATCGCGAATTTTTCGATAGAGTGTCTTGGGCGAAATTCCCAGCAACTCACTGGCGCGTCCCTGATGCCAGCCGGTGCGATCCAACACGTCCTGAATGTGCCGGCGCTCCAATTCGATCAAGGTGAGTGGCGCCACCGGCGTCGCGCGTGATGCACCACCCAATTCCGTACCCAGCGGCAGATCGCGCGCGACAATCACTCCATCGGTCGACAACAATACCGCGCGTTCGATCACGTTGCGCAATTCTCGCACGTTGCCGGGCCAGCGGTATCGCGTCAGCACATCCAGTGCTTCGTCCGACAGACGTGTTGGAGTGCTACCGCCAAACTGCTCGAGGAAATAGTCGGCCAGCGGCGCAATATCAACCGATCGTTCGCCCAGCGGTGGCAGCGCGATGCGAATGGTGTTGATGCGGTGCAGCAAGTCGTCGCGGAATTGCCCGGCGGCGACCATGCGCGTCAAATCCTTGTTCGTCGCGGACACCACACGCATGCTCACGTCGACCTTTCGTGTGCCACCCACGCGATAAAATGATCCGGACTCGAGGGCGCGCACCAGTTTCGCCTGCAGCTTCAAATCGAGATCGCCAATCCTATCCAGGTACAGCGTGCCACCCGTGGCCAGTTCCAGCAGACCCAGTTTGCGTTCATCGGCTCCGGGAAACGCTCCACGTTCGACGCCAAACAATTCGGTTTCCAGCATCTGTTCCGTGAGCGCGGCGCAATTCAAATCGACAAACGGTCCATCGGCACGAACGGACTGCGTATGCAGCAATCGCGCGACGAGATCTTTCCCGGTACCAGACTCTCCGGTGATCAACACCGGCGAGCTGCTGGATGCGACGCGTTCAATCAAGCCCAGCACGGCCGTCATGGGCGCATGCTGGGTGACGAACGATGGCGTCGATGACGAACGTTTGAGACGTCCCTGCAGGCGCGCGTTGTCGCGCCTCAGCACACGCTTCTCCCACGCGCGACGCACCAGGGCTTCGATTTCCGCCATGCGATACGGCTTGGTGAGAAAATCATACGCCCCGAGCTTGAGCGCGGAGATTGCCGTTTCGACGGTGCCGTTGCCGGTGATGATGATGATCTCCGGGGGGAACGGCTCTTCACGCACAATGCGCAGCACTTCGAGTCCGTCAATGCCAGGCATCATGATGTCGAGCAGCGCCACATCAAACGATTCCGACTGCAACCGCTCCAGCGCCGCGCTGCCATCGAGCACAATCACGACGCTAAAACCACGGGCGGTTAGAAATTGCTCGAGAATGGTTCCCAGGTTGGGTTCATCTTCCGCGAGCAACACACGAATGGCGGGTGTGATTTCGAGAGCGCGCACGTCTGGCTCTGAATGATCATCGTTGGTGAATGCGCGAGGCTCTTCGGTAGGAGTCATGAGTTGCCAAGCAGGGGGAGCGAAACACGAAAGGTCGCGCCCGGTGGTTCAGCGCTGACCAGTTCCAACGCGCCACCGTGATCGCTGACGATACCATACGAGATTGCGAGGCCTAACCCCGTGCCCCGTCCTCGGGTTTTCGTCGTGAAAAACGGTTCGAAAATTTTGGAATGATTGACTCGCGCCACCCCGGGTCCGTCGTCCGACACTTCCAACACCCCGTGCGGAGCCACGTCGGAGGAAAGTGGCGACCGCGTGCGAATCGACACGTGCAATCCGTCGGGGGTCGCGTCAAACGCGTTGATGACCAGCGCCATGAGCACCTGCACCAGTTGATCCGCATCACCGTGCACCATGATGGGCGCGGCGGTCTCGAGATCGGTCACGACCTTGACGCGTTTGTACTGCGGATGATGCTGCAACAGAAACAGGCCGTGCTGCACCACGGAGTTCAAATCGATTGGTTGACGCGTTGCCGGTTTGGGACGCGCAAAATCAAGCAATCCATTCACGATGCGTTTGCAGCGCTGCACTTCGAGATCGATGATGCGCAACAACTCGACTGGCGGTGAACCGACCGCTCCAGGCGCCACAGTCACCACCGACGGAATCAGTGCCAATGATTCGGCGCACGCCGCAATCGTGGCCAACGGGTTGTTGATTTCGTGCATGACGCCCGCGGCCAGCTGGCCGATGGCCGCCAACTTTTCCGATTGCGCCGTGCGGTCAATGGCCCCTTTCCACTCCGTAATATCTTCACCCAGCGTGATGACGTGTGTGACCGTATCATCATCAAGGCACATGGGGATTTTTGAAATACGAAAGGTGCGTACGTCGCCCGTGGCACTGCTTTCCATCTGAAATTGCTGCAGACGACCCGATGCAAATACTTCGTCGAATTCGCGCTTGAGCAGCGCGGCGGGTTGACGGTGCAACACTTCAAAGATGGTGCGACCGATGGCGTCTTCGCGAGACACGCCCTGCATCCCGGTTTCTCGTTTTCGGTTCCAGAGGTGGATGCGATAGTCGCGATCGACCACATACAATCCCGCTGGGAATGAATCCACCACCCGCTCGATAAACCGCCGCTGCTCGGCCACCTCCCGCACGCGCGCCACGACTTCCGATTCGAGCACGCTGGTGTGCAAAGCGCGAGCAACAGTGGCGGCCAACATGTCGGCGGTCAATTTGAGGACCGCCTGAATTTCCGCGGTGGGTTTTATTGGCAAGTGCACCACGAGCAGTCCAACGGGCTCGCCGGCGGCCAGCAGCGGTACTGTCTGCCGATTTGCGGGGCCCTTGGCACCGGTGCCCAACGCGGCCGCCGAGCCAAGGGGTGCTTCCGCCGTCAGGATGCGGCGATCGGCAGCCCGCATGAGTTCCAGCTCGACGTGCGACGCCCGCAAGTATTTCCGCAGCAGCGTAAGCGCGGCCAGGGAACCCGCCTCGAAGTCGGTGGTGCGCGCGAGGCGCGACGCGAGGTCCGCGATAAAGCCGAAGGCACCGGCAAACCCCAATTTCGTGGACTCATTCATGGACTCTACCTGCTGTTGCACCGCTAAGTCATCAATATGACGGTCTTGTGACCGGTCTAACGCAAGATTTGCGCGGATATCGCTTGAGTCGGCGGTGTGAGGCACGGGCCAAAGGTACCGCTGTGCCCGGTATCGGACAAGCTGACCGATACCGGTCCGGATCGTGGAGTGATGGGGCCCAAGCCTCAGACGTTCAACTTGTCGATCTGCTCCATCAGGTCGGCAGTTGTGCGATGGACCCCGTTGTGGTCCTCGGTGTGCACCCACTGCACGATACCAGCCTTATCAATCAGGAAATAGGACCGGTTCGAGTAAAACTTCGCCTCGTTGAGCACGCCGTAGGCCCGCGACGCAACCCGTTTGAAATCCGACAGCAGGTCCACTTTCAGCGAATAGGCTTTCTTGTACGCTTTCAGCGAAGGTGTGGCGTCGACACTTATGGGCAACACTTCAACGCCCTTACCCATGAATTGGTCGAAATCTTCCGAGAACGAGCATACCTCTTCCGTGCAGGTGCTGGTAAACGCGAGCGGAAAGAATGCGAGCAACACATGCCTCTCGTTACGAAATGCCGAGAGTGTGACAGTGCCGCCTGAGGTGGAGGCGAGCGACAAGTCTGGTGCGGTGTCGCCGGGCATCACAATCGGGGGCGCGAGTTCAGCCATGAAGAATTCGGAAAAGGGTTGTCGAGGTTGCCACGAGGAATTGTACGTCGCGTATCTGAGGCGTCACACTGGGGTCAAGGGGCTGGCGCGGGGGACCGGGTGTGGTATTGTTGAGCGTAGTGCTGGGCCGACGCTTAGAGCCCGATGATCGCGATGCCGCCATCCTTCCCCATGTCAATCACGACGCCACCAGCCGAAGGTGCATTGCGCGTGTTGCTCGTTGAAAACAACGACGCAGACGCGACGCGTGTAGAAGCGGCTCTCGCTGCTGGTTGGGGGTCACGCCTCGCGTTGCAGCGAGCGAAGAGTCTGGTTGCGTCCATTCGCGTGTTGATGGAAGCGGTGTTTGACGTCGCAGTGGTCGAACTGGACTTGGACGACACGAACGGACTGGCAACGTTGGCCGGTGTTCGCGGTGCGGCACCGACCATGCCCGTGGTTGTGTACGCGCGTTGCCTTGACGAGGGGCTGGCGGTTCGCGCGTTGCGGGCCGGTGCTCAGGAATGCCTGCATAAGGAAGTCACGCCCGACGAGTCGCTTCCGCGGCTGATCCGATTTGCTGTCGAACGGCAGCGTCATTTGGCGGCATTGGAAGCGGCGCGTATTGCTGCCGCGCATCGTGCAACGCACGATCCACTCACCAAACTCGCCAATCGCACGCTGTTCCTCGATCATCTCGAGCGCGCGCTGGCGTTTGGTGCCCGGTATGCGCGCAAGACCGGCATTTTGTTTGTCGACCTCGATGGATTTAAAGGGATCAATGACACGTTAGGCCACGCGCGCGGCGATCAGTTGCTGCAGCTGGTCGCGGAGCGGTTGCAAGGCTGCGTGCGTCGTTCTGATTCCGTCGCGCGCCTGGGCGGGGACGAGTTTGTGGTCCTGTTGCCGGACGTGACCAGTCGCCGTGACGTGGCGCATGTGCGTGACACGATTCTGTCGTGCCTGGCCGAACCCGTGGTGATTGATGGGCTCGAAGGCGCTGGCATTGAGGCAAGCGTTGGCGGCGCGATGTCGCCGCTGGACGGTGCGAGCGCGGAAGAATTGCTGGATGCTGCCGATGCCGCGATGTACCGGGAAAAGTACGCGCGTCGTCGTGGTCGGATGCCAACTCCTATCAGTGGAGTTGGTGTTGTTGGTGCCGCCGACGCCGCAGCCGAGGTGTCAGTGCCGCACCGTCGCGAATCACGCTTGCGTTCGGCCGTGGTTGCGAACGAATTCGAAGTGCATTTTCAGCCCATGATTGATGTCGTGGGTTCCAAGATTATTGGTGCGGAAGCCCTGCTCCGCTGGCGTGACCCCGAGCGCGGTCTTGTGTTGCCCGCATCGTTCCTGCCGCTGGCGGAAGACACGGGCCTCATCGTACCCATTGGCGAAACCGTGTTGCGGGTTGCGTGCACCGCGGTCACGCGTTGGCGCCGCACTGCGGCCGGTGTTGGTTTGCGCGTCTCGGTGAATCTCTCGGCGGTCCAGCTGCGTGAGCGCGAGTTTGAACGCCGTGTTGCGCAGATTTTGCACGAGACTGGATGCCCGGCCGAGGCGTTGGTGCTTGAGCTGACCGAAAGCAGTGCGATGGTTGACGGCGACGTTGCCATTGAAACACTGAAGGCGCTGAAATCGCTGGGCCTGCACATTGTGGTTGACGACTTCGGTGTCGGTTATGCGTCCCTCAACTTTCTGCGTGAAGCGCCGGTAGATGGTCTGAAGATTGATCGGCGTTTCGTCACCAACATGTTGGCCGACTCACGCGATGCGGCCATTGTCGGCGCGCTGGTGCGACTGGGCCGCGGACTGGGCTTGCGCGTTGTGGCCGAGGGTGTTGAGAGCCTGGAGCAATCGCAGCGGTTGCAGCGCTTGCAGTGTTTTGAGCAGCAGGGCCGGCATTTCAGTGATGCGCTACCGGCGCCGCAGTTCGAGGCGTTGTTGGCGGCGTCGCCGGTGGCGGTGGCAACGGAGAGTCGGGGGTGGGCGGTGTAGTGGGTCGGTACCGCTGTCCTGTTCGACGTGAGATGTTCGTTATGCTGATCGGGATAGGGAATAGGAGAGAATATCTCTCCTACTTCCCTCCCACACCACCGGACATGCGGGTCCGCATCCGGCGGTTCGAAAAGTTGAGGTTATGAGGGACCCAATCGCGACACTCCGAGCGAGACGAAGTGCGCACCGGGCAGTGCAGTGTGAAGGGCCTTGTGCGCCGCCACATGCCACCAGCTTCGCCCGTACCGAGCGGCCATCCCGAGCGCCGCGCCGCCAACTCCACGACGTTGCAACTCGCGATACATCGTTCGGCCGCGTTTCCACTGCTTGAGCATGAGCATGCGCAGACGACGGTGCAGCCATTTATCCACGTCGGCCAAAACATTCGGCGTGTCGGCCAGACGGAAATACGCTTTCCATCCGACCAAGTAACTGCGCAATTCGGCCGTCACCTTGATCAGGCTCCGGCCACCGTTCCGCGACGTAATCTCGCGCAAACGCTCCTTCAGTTTCACCAAGGCCTTCGGGGCCACGCGACGCTTCACAATCTTTCCCGGTGCTACCCAGAAGCTGTACCCCAGAAAGGATCGCGTCCACTCCGGTGCCACCGCACTGTTCGCCGGGTTGACCGTGAGTTTGAGCTGCGCAAACAATCGGGTCAGTCCGATCATCACGCGGTCCGCCGCTCGCTTCGACTGCACATACACATTGCAGTCATCCGCGTAGCGCACAAACCGGTGTTCACGTCGCTCTAATTCCCGATCCACCACGTCGAGTAACACGTTCGCCAAGAGCGGCGATAAGGGCCCGCCTTGCGGCGTGCCTTCGTGTCGTTCCATCACCACGCTGATCAACGGGATCTCCTCTTCGTTTACCCTTCGTCAGATGAAGCTGGATCCAAGCGCATGCTGCACCCCATCTGCTACTATGGCCGCTGCTGACTTCTCTCGCCGTCGCGTCGTTGAACGCGGCGTCTTCCTTTCAGAAGTGACGAGAGATCTCCCCAGGTAAAACCCTTGACTGTCCCTGCACGAATGCCGGATCTACGAGACCGCCCCTTGATCGCGAGAGCTTTGTGGTCATGTGCCCACTCGCCCTGATTGGCCCCGTCTCCTATCCGATTTCTGTTCGTCATCCTGCAGGTCTTGCTCCGCCGCTTCTTTCAGCACGTCTCTCACGATTCGCACTTTGCGGGTCGCTCCGGTTGCTGCGATCAACTCCCGAGAGGACTTACACCTCCAAGTCAGTGGTCATGCTGGGCACACACACAAAAGCGGACGCCAGAAGGCGCCCGCTTTGTGTTTGCGGCGATGTGAAGTGGAGCGTAAGGGGCTCGAACCCTTGACCCCCGCCTTGCAAAGGCGGTGCTCTCCCAACTGAGCTAACGCCCCGATATCCCGTTCGTGCTGACCTACTCTCGGTACTGCGCGTTGCCGATACTACTCTGACAATGTTGAGCAACCTAAAAGGAGTAGGCCCCATCCAGAAGCCCCATGGCATAAGCGCAGCGCTTTTCTGGCTGGCGCTTGTGTTCCTTGCGTGCGTTTCCGTGGGAATAGCAGGCGCTTCGCTGTTGTGGCCCCTGAGTTGGGACGAGGGCATCTTCGCGTGGATCGGTGGCGTGCTGGCGCGCGGCGGCACGCCTTACGTGGATGCCTGGGACGTCAAAGGGCCCATCGCCTACTTCGGTTACGCGTTGGCGAACACGCTGCTGGGGACATCGGCGCACGCCGTGCGCATCCTCGACCTGCTGCTCACACTCGCCGGAACCGTCGCGGTTTTTCGTTTGCTGCGCAAAAGCATTGATCGTAGCGCGGCAATGATTGCGGCACTGCTGCTCTTCGTTAGCGTGCTGGGGCAAGGGTACAACGTGAACGGCCAACCGGACCTGTGGGCCGGTTGGTGCCTGGTGGCTGTTGTGACACTGGTGAGTGTGCCTGGATCGGTCGTGCGCGTGGGGGTCGCCGCGATGTTCCTGGGAGTCGCCGTGTTGATCAAACCAACGTACGCGGCCATGGGATTGCTCTTGCTCGTTCCTATCGCGTCCAGCATCGGAAAAGACTGGCGCGCGTACTCACGCTACGCCGTGGCAATCATTGTTGGTGGTGCCTTTCCCATTGCGCTGTGTGCGGCGTGGTTCTGGTCACGCGGCGCGTTGTCGGAATTCTGGAGCGCGTACATCGGTTTCAATGTCGAATCGGGTGCGTCGAATCATCGCGCGTTGTCCGGTGTCGTCAATTCGATCCTCTCGTTTCTGATCAGTCATCGCGCGGTGCTGGTGTCCATTCCCGCCATTGTTGTGGGATTGTCAACGAGTTTCCGATCAACCAGTGCGCCCATTGCAGTTTGGAGAACTCGCTTGCTCGCGACGTGGATCCTCACGTTGTTCGCACTGGTCATCCTGCAGAATCGCTTTTTCTCTTACCACTGGGCTCCGCTGTATCCGCCGCTCGCAGTCGCCGCCGGAATTGGATTTCATCGACTCATGAACCGGCAGCAAAACGAAGGCTTCGCGCGACTGGTGCGAGGGACTGCGCTGGCGGCAGTGGCGCTGATTGCAGTGGGGGCGTCCCTCGCGCCACTCCGTCAGATCACGCGCGCGGCAAGACTTGTCACACACCGCATTACCACCGATGAATACCTCGCCGCGTTTGACGATTATCCCGGCGTCCAAACTGCGGGCGACGTGCGGCTGGCCGCGAATTATGTCAAGGCGCACACACAGCTGTCGGACTACGTGTTCGTGTGGGAAGATCCGAACGTCAACGTGTTGAGCGGCCGACCAACCCCTGGACGTTTTGCATTCTGGACACCACTGATATCGTCGGGCGAAGGCGCGATGACTCCCCGCTACGAAGCCCATCGCGCGGAATTCTTTCGGACGCTTGAACAGCGGCCACCTGCCCTCTTGCTGATGGAACGGGCCGCCTGGCGCGACGGCAACACCAAAACGATCGCGAACGTCCCCACGAAATTTCCCGAATTCATGCACTGGATCGAGGAGCGCTACGTTGTAAATGACTCGGCCGGCGCGTTTCTCGTGTTCAAGAAACGATGAGGGCGGACTTTGCGGACGGTCCTACTACGATTGCCATTACACTGCAGTGAATCGGGTTAGCATTTTTGGAAAAAGTTTTAGTCCGAAGAGTCCGGTGTGTCCGTAAAGTCCAAAGGCAGTTGGTCGGCTAGCGGACTTCGAACACGCTCCGTAGTCGGTCGGCGATCAACAACTGATAAACTGCCTTTGGACTTTACGGACACACTGGACTTTTGCGACTACTTCTTCAACGCGTCCCGTGCAGCCGAGTGGACAAAAAATGTCCGAATGCGAGGGTACTTCCGCAAACAGTCCTGTGCTAGCGATCACACCGCATACACTCGGCCAACGGATGCGCCTCGCCTTTGATGCGGGCCTCCAACAACTCGGCGGCCAACATCGAGAATGTGATGCCGTTGCCACCGTAACACGCTGCAACAAACAAATTCGGCTTGCCATCGACCGGTCCAATGCGAGGCAATGCGTCGGCCGTTTCGCCAAACGTACCAGCCCAGGAATACGCGACTTCCAGGTTGAGGTGCGGCATCAACTCGGTGACCTTTTCGATAAGTCGTTCGACTTTCTTGTCGATACGGCGGTCGCGCGCGATGGGCGTACGAAAGCGATCGTCCTCGCCGCCAACCAATACACGTCCGTCGGAAGTCGTGCGCAGGTAGAGGTACGGGTGCGCCGTTTCCCAGAGCAAACTGTTTTGCGGCCAGAGACTCGCACCAGATGGAATAGGCTCTGACATCATCGCGTACGTGTTGCGCAGTGTCGCGGGTTTGCGTGGCAACCACTGGGTGCTTTCGTAACCGGTTGCCGCGATCACGGTACGTGCGCGCACAGCATGCCCCGCATCAGTGGTGATGATGACGTCGTCTCCCCACTCAGACCCGAGCAATACATCACTCACGGGCACGCGATCAAACACGCGTGCACCCATCCGCACTGCTTCACCCAGCAACGCGTGTGTGAACAGGTACGGATCACATTCGGCGCTGTCGGTTGAGCGAATGGCCCCCGGACGCGTAATGCCGAAGTCACGAATGAGATCGTTGCCCGACAACCACTGCACATCAAAGCCGGCGCGTTCGCGAAAGGAAAAGTCGGCGTGCAACCCACGCAGATCACGTTTGCTGCTGGCGAGTTTGAGCGTTGGACGCTGCGGTGCGGTGACCGACAGCTGCGTCCCGAGTTCGATGAAGTCGTGCACCGCGCGCCGAGTGGCGTGTTCGATCTCGAGCGTGCGCGCCTCACCGAACCGCCGAGCGAGTTGGACGGTGGGCAGATCGAGTTCGGATTGAACGAGCGCGGTGGTGGCTGACGTACTGCCGCTGGCTACTTCACGCTTGTCGAGCAGCACGACCTCGCGTCCTGCTGAAGCCAGCCGATGCGCCAAAATGGCCCCGGTGATTCCGCCGCCCAGGATGACAAACTCACAGCTCGTTGATGACGTGAGCGACGGATACACGCTGGGCAAGCCATCCTGAATGGGCCAGAATGGCTGGCCAGTGTGCAGTTTCATGTGTGCAATTGTCAGGAGGTAATTTTGCGAGCGGCAACGACGCCAACCACCAGCGTTACTGCAAACAATACGACGAACAGCCAGAACAAGATCTTCGCAATGCCCACGGCGGCACTCGCGATTCCGGCAAAGCCCAGGACACCAGCAACGAGCGCGAGCACCAGAAACATCACGGCCATGCGCAGCATACGTTTGCTCGGTTGTTGAGCTATGAGGGCAGATAGTGTCGCACGCGCCACTTCATGAAGCGCGACCTCGATCACTCTTGCCCTAAGTAACCACGTCAGTTGCGTGCGTTCCGGTCAGTAATTCGCATCACACAATTCGCGCTGATTCTGGTGTGCTGTGAATGTTGTTGAACTGCAATGACCCAGGAAACGGGAATTTTGTCCGCACATTTGGAGTTGCGGTGCTTTGTTCGCGGCTGGTCTGGCACGGGTTTGGGGAGATCTACGTGCGGTCCGGTCCGTCGAACTGCGCCAGCGGTCGCTCGCCGTCTTGCAGATTCCCACGCCGCGTCAGGTGCGATGTGAATCAACCCGCACAGATGCACTCTCAGGACCCCAACCAAAAACGACACGCGGGAGATGGAGCCGCGCGACCTGTGCCATGAGTGGTGTTTTTGCGTGAACACCACCTGGCAGTCGCGCGCCAAACTGCTGGGAGACCTCGCACGCATTTGAACGATTGCGCACTTTGCTCTTTTGGGATCCCTGTCTGGGAGGGGCCGTGGGGTCTCTCCAGCGAGTCTCTGCAGCCGCGCTACGCGCGGAGGGCGTCTGCGCAGCGAAGCCAACTCGATGGAGAGATTCCACTGTCCCGACCCTGCGCCGAACGCCAGACGCGAGGTATCGCCAAAAAGAAAGCGGGCAGAACCCGCGAAGGTTGTGCCCGCCTCAAATGCAGTTCGAGCGAAAACTATTCGTGCGCCGGAAGCGGCTCCATCGTACGCGGATCGACCGGAACCTGCACTTCGTCGCGCGCTTTGGTGGTCATCATGAATACACGCATGACCGGGAAGGCATCCATGAACGAGATGTAGCAGAAGCCCCAGAGACCGAGCAGTCCGGCGAATACGCCGAATTCGTAGAGACCCAACGGCAGGCTCGACACTTCACCGTAAATCGACGGATAAACTTCGATGTAGCGGTGCAACCAGAGACCGACGATCGTCAATGAAGCAAACGCGACGAATGTTGGCAAATACACCTTGGCCGCTTTGGATATCAATCCGAAGAATGGCACCACGAACATCAGGATGGGAATCAACTGCGTGACTTGCTTCCACGCCCCCATCAAACGTAAGCGGTAGAAGAACGTCTCCTCGGGCATATTGCCGTACCAGATTACCAGGTACTGCGCGAAACTGATGTAACCGAAGAATGCAGTGAACGCAAAACCCAGCTTGCCAAGATCCCAAAAGTGGTCTGTGGTGATAAGGTCATCAACCTGCAGATGCTTCTGCCACCACATACAAAGCAGTGCGAACAACATGAGCATGCTCTGCCACCCGCCCATGAACACGATCCAGGCGTACATCGTCTGCTGGAAATGCAAGCTGATGGTCATGGAGTAGTCCCACGCCATGAAACACCAACCGACGACGAAGGCGATACACACCGCGACGCCGAGCTTCCCCTGTGTGCTGTGCTGCGTGTGCAATTCGCGACGTTCGTCTCCGAAGCCGTTGCGCATTTTCGCGCGCCAACCGGCCGCCCATTTCGCACCGTATTCCGGCAGCACCGCGACGTCCATGCGCACCGAGTTGTACACGAAGCGCAGCATGAGCAATGACATGGCCCCGAACAACACGACGCCGCGAATCCAGAAGAACGTGGGATTCAGGTACGTCGCTTTCTCCTGCACGGTGACGGCTTCCTTTGCCCACGTGAAGATATGGGGCTTGCCGATGAACAGAATCAGCAACAGGAGGAGGAACGCGACGGGCAGAAATGCGACGAATCCTTCGGCAATGCGGATGATGCCGCGTGACCAGCGCGCGGTGACGATGCGCTGAACAGCAGCAAAGGCGACCCCCGCGGTGGTGATGGTCGCGAAGAACGTCCAGTTGAACATCAACGCCTGCCAGGCGCGTGCCTGACCGGTGACGGCACCGAATGCGAAAATACCCATGCCGACAACCGCCAGCACGATGCTCGCCATTCTGAGCGAACTCGGAATGGGTTTGCCTTGCAGGCGACGCGCGAATTCCTCACGCGTTGGATAGTGATGATGAGCGCCGCTCACTATTGCTTCTCCTTGTGCTCAGCGGTCGCGCCCTTGGCGGGATACGTCGCTGAATTGACGCCCATGCTACCAGGCGTTGGCGTAATGTCTGGCTTGAAGAACGGAGCCGGAATTGTTGGTGCGGTGTGGCTGGCACGCGGAACGGTCGTGCCATTCTGGCCAGCATACCCGGCCCGCGTGGTGTCAGCCGGGATTGACGTTTTGCCCTGCAACGAGCGGATGTAGTTCACGATATCCCATCGATCCATCTGATCGATACGCACATAACTCGGCATTACGCCACGCCCGTTACGCATCATGCCCCACAGGTATCCGTCCGTGCGGTTCATCGTCTGATCACCGACGATGCTGATGGCAAATCCGTACTTGTACAGCGCCGACGTCGTACCTCCGGCGCCGCCGTATCCATGGCACATGGAGCAGTTGATCTGGTACTCGAGCCGTCCGTTCGCTACCGAGCGTGCATCGACCGCAACCGGATTCGGAATCGAGGCGAATGAATCGATGACCGCCGGCAGCGGCGCGTAAGAAATGGCATAGGCCAACGCTGGTACGCCACCGACGGGCACGCTGTGTTGCGGTGCGCTGCGCGGTGCATGCGTGGTATCCATGTCGTTTTGCGAAACGGGTTCCCACGGTTCAATTGCCGGCTGGCGTTTGAAGTCTGTGAACCAGCTGCAGGCACCAAATGCGAACGGCAGTATTGCGACCGCGAGCGAACGACTCATACGAAATGTTGAAGTCACCGAATCAGTTCTCACGCCGGACCTCCTGCGCACCGTGGCGACGCAGCATCTCTTCCGCCTGCGGTGCCTTGTCGGCCGCGCACGCAATGAAGACGCCGAAGTGACCGCCGCTGAAACGCGCATCGTATCCGGTGGTGGTGTGAAGGCGCGGAATGCGCGAGTTGATGAACATGCCGGCCACCGTGGAGAGTGCTCCCACCAGTACCATCACTTCGAATCCGATGATGGTGTAGGGAATCCACGACGCGATGGCTTTGCCGCCGGTGACCAGCGGCCAGTATGTCGAGGACCAGATGGCAATCCAGTATCCAAAGCTCACCCCCAACAGACCGCCAATGAGTGTGAAGCGCCGAACAACGCTAGGCGCTGCGTCGATCGCGTCATCGAGTTCATGGCGAATGGTGGGGGAATACACCGTGACTTCACCCAACGGTTTCTTCTTGAGCTCCTTGATCACCGCCACCGTGGTGTCGAGCTCGTGAAATGCTCCGAGTACGCCTTGCATCAATCGTGCTCCCCCGGCGTGTGCGGGTCGTATTCAGCATGAGTGCCGTGTGTATCCACGCCGTGCGAATGCGCAAACTTCGTGCGCGGCGCGATGATTTCCTTGAGTTCGGCAATGGCCATGACTGGCAACTGTTTTACGAACAGCAGGAACCACATGAAGAACCAACCGAAGCTGCCAACCAGGAACGACATGTCGATCCAGCTGGGCGTGTAGCTGCCCCACTGCCACGGTTCAAACTCGTGCGAGAGCGACGGCACGACGATAACGAATCGCTCGTACCACATGCCGATGTTGATGAAGATCGAGAGAATGAACAGCCACGTTGGGTTGCGACGCAGTTTCTGCGACCACAACGACATGGGCAGCGCCATGTTGCAGAGGAGCATGATCCACGCGGCCCAGTACCACTGACCGAACACGCGATTCCAGAAGAACTCCTGCTCCGCCCGCACGCCGCTATACCAGGCGACGAAGAACTCGATCATGTACGCGCAACCCACCACCATTGACGTGAACAGCACAACTTTCGCCGTCGCGTCGAGGTGATTGAGCGTGATGTAATGCTCAAGCTTGAACCACTTTCTCATGGGGATCGCGATCGTCCACACCATCGCAAAGCCCGAAAAAATGGCGCCCGCTACGAAGTACGGCGGGAAAATTGACGCGTGCCAGCCCGGCGTAAGCGCCATGGCAAAGTCGAAGGAAACGACGGAGTGCACGGACAACACGAGCGGCGTTGAGAAGGCGGCGAGGAACAAGTACGCCTTCGCAAAGTGACGCCATTCCCTATCGCTGTTACGCCAACCCAGCGAGAGGACGCCGAGGAGACGTTTGCGCATCGGGTTCGTTTCCTTGTCGCGGAGCACCGCGATGTCGGGAATGAGACCGATGAACAGGAACGTCGTGGAGATGGTGAGATACGTCGAGATGGCGAACACGTCCCACACGAGTGGTGACTTGTAGTTCGGCCACAAGAGACGCCAGTTCGGATACGGAATGAGCCAGAAGAACTTCCACGGACGACCAATGTGAATGATCGGGAAGAGACCGGCTGTCATAACGGCGAACACCGTCATGGCTTCGGCGGCTCGATAGATCGAGGTTCGGAAGCCAGCTCGGAACAGGTACAAGATTGCGGAAATCAGCGTACCTGCGTGTCCGATACCGACCCAGAAAACGAACGTGATGATGTACACGCCCCACATGACGGGCGGTTCGTACCCCGCTTGACCCAGTCCCCAATAGATCTGGTAGGTCCACGCGGAAGCGCCCACGAGCATGAAGAACACCGCAATCGCTAAACCCAGGAGCCACTTTTTGGTGAACCCAAGAGTGCCCATGATTTCGCGATCGACTTGTTCGTAGTCGCGCACTGCGGGAAGCTGTACGTCGGCGGACGCGATGTTGGGACCGCGTACGCCCATGCCGGCCGACGCCGGATTGATAGCCATTACCGTCTGCCTCCTCAGGCCTTGGCCGACGCCGCGGGCGCCGGATGATTGACTTTCTTGAGGTAGACCACGGCCGTGAACGTGTTCAGCTCTTCAAACACGTGATAGGCACGTCGATCGTACGCCATCTTGGAAACGCTCCACTCGGCATCGGCGGCATCACCAAATATGATGGCGCGTGATGCGCACGCGGACGCACAGGCGGTCGTAAACTCATCCGCCTTCATTGGACGACCTTCGGCAGTTGCGCGATGTTCGGCTTCACGGATGCGCTGCACGCAGAACGTGCACTTTTCCATGACGCCCTTACCGCGAACCGTGACATCGGGATTGAGGCCCCAGTGCATTGGTGACGGCCAGGCGTACTGCTTGCGTTCGGGTTCGCCGTAACCGAACCAGTTGAAGTAACGAACCTTGTACGGGCAGTTGTTGCTGCAGTAGCGCGTTCCTACGCAGCGGTTGTAGACCTGCACGTTGAGACCATCGGGCGAGTGATATGTCGCGTACACCGGGCAGACGGGCTCGCATGGTGCATTGCCGCAGTGCTGGCACATCATCGGCACAAACCGCGTATCGAAATCGGCCGAGAATTCGTTCTCTGTATTCTCGTTGCCTTCGTAGTAGCGCTCGATGCGCAACCACGCCATTTCGCGGCCCTTGATGATGTTCGCGCCTGGACGTTCATCCCACGTTCCCGGCGAGAGGGCGCGGCCCTGATAGGGCGCACCAACGGTCGGAATGTTGTTCTCGCTGTAACACGCGGTCACGCACGCTGAACAACCGGTGCAACGCGCGAGATCGATCGTCATGGCCCAACGACGATGCTCGGCCCCCGACGAATGTTTCGGATCGTACATGCCGAGCGATTTCGATTCGTTGTCGGCGAAATCGCCTTGGGCATCTGCGGCAACCGGCGACTTGAGGCCCGGCAGGAACGCAGCCGAGGGCAAGCCGGGAATATCGTGTTCGTGTTCTTCGACTGCGGGTCCGTTGAGTTCAGCCACGTCCATCGCCTGGCCAATACCGCGACCATGCTGACGGGCGGAACCTTCGGTCGTGACCAACTGAGAATGATCGGCCGTCTTGGTGACTTTACCTTTCGTCGTCAGCGACAACCCACCGGCGGTATCCCAACCCGACGCGAGCAAATCGAAAGCGTTCACACCAATGTTGGCCGCGTACCGACCGTATGCCGTGTGACCCTGACCGAGAGAAATCGCGACCGTGTCCGGACGCACACCCATGAAGATGTACGCCGCCGCGGTGACTGAACCCGCGGCGGTTTCGATCTTGAGGTGATCACCTTCCATCACCCCCAATTGCTTCGCGGTTTGCGGATGAATTTCCACCCACGATTGCCACGCGATTTTGGTGACGGGATCGGGCAATTCCTGCAACCACGGTTTGTTGGCGCCTGACCCGTGACCAAGTGTCGGCGACGCAAACACGTGTACGTAGAAATCACCAGTTTGTGCGCTGAGCACCGGGGCGGCTGAAGCCGCCATCGTTGTGGCCGAGCGCGTTCCGCGCGGCATTAACGGCGAACCCGCTGACGTTGGTTTCGTGAGCGCGGTTGCATACGCGGCGGATCCACCGGCGTACTTGCTGATGTACCACGTGCGATAATCGGCGACGTTGTATTTCGACGCGATCGCCGTGTCTTTCTTCGCGAGCTGAATGAGTACGTCGCTGGTGGCCCGGGTGCCCTCAATCTTGAGCCCGGCGTCCGCCTGAAACACGGCGTCCATGCTGGGCTGCTGCAGCGACATCACACCCGCCGAAATCTCAGCGTCGCCAAAGCTTTCGAGCCAGTGATTATCCGGCAAAATGAGATCGCACATGGAGGTCGTTTCATCGGGCACCATGCTGAATGCCACTTTGAACGCAACTTTCGCAAACGCATCGCGGAAACCAGCCGACCTGGGCATGGTGTGCGCAGGATTCGCGTGACGCACAAACGCGAGTGGCACGCTGCCGGCGGTCATGCGCGCCGCCACCGAAACCATATCGGCGTATGTGGCGATGCCTTTGTAACCCGCTTGCGGTGACGCCGGTTTGATTGTGACACCAACACTGCCGTTGGCCTTGTTGATTTCCGCAACCATGACGCCGCATTCGACCGCATCGCTGGTGTTCACGCCGCAGAGCGCCATGACGCCGCTACCGGCCGCTTTCACCGCGGCGGTCAGTGCGTCGATAGTTGCCGCAGCGACACCTGAAGCATCAGCAGCAGCAGCGGCGGTTTGCTTGCCCGTGATGGCTTCACAAATGGCCATTTCGCTGCCCGGCTTGCACGCGATCCACTGATCGGCGTTCAAACCGGTCAACGAACGACGAGCGCCGATGTACACAAGGGAGGGCGCACCCGTGAGCTTTGCGCGCGCATCGCCCCAATCCATCTGATCCGGGACACCTGACCCCCAACCGTCGAGGAAATCAGCACCGAAGGAGAGCACCAGCTTCGCTGCGCCAAATTCAAGTTTCGGCCATTCAACGCCGTAGGCCTTCTGGTTCGCAGCGATGGTCGCGAGCGGCGCTTCTGACTCGACGCTGTAGTGCGCGGGCATGCCCTGCGCAGACAACCAGCCATCAACAAATCCCGGGAACGTGCCGGTTTCGTGCTGATTGAGGAACACGACGTTGGCGGACTGACCACGACTCTTCACTTCGCCCATTTTCTGCGCGAGAAGTTCGTAGGCCTTGTCCCACGAGATGTTGTCGAATTTCGCGCCGTTCCTGAGGCGCGGCCCGTCAAACCGATCGGGATTGTACAATCCCTGCACCGCCGAAAGCCCCGTCGCGCAAATAGCGCCACGGTTCAGTGGGTGATCGGGATTGCCTTCGAGTTTGATGGTGCGTCCGTCGCGCGTTTCCGCCAGGATGCCGCATCCGGTGGCGCATTCGCCGCAAGTCGTCGCGTAATATTGCGACACACCCGGCACGGTGTTGTCGGGCGACGTGACGTACGGAATGAGCTTGCCCACCTGTTCGGAGGAGCAACCCACCACCGCTGTGGACGCACCAGCGGCGCCCAATATCTTGAGGAACTCCCGGCGCTTGACGCCGGTTTCCGTTTCAGTGCTCATGCAGTAACTCCGCTTCGGGCGGCCACACGTGGCGTCTCAGTAGCGGTAGCGCTACTGCAGCCTCGTGATTCGAGGGTCAAGGACGAGACGTCGTTCAGCTTACGCTTCAAACGCTTCGCGTTTCAGCTTGCGCTTTAGTAGTGGCAAGAACTGCAATCGTAGCGCGCCTTCTTCGCGGGCATCGCTTCGAGTTCCGGAGTGACTTTCTGTCCCGCAAGCCGCGCACCTTCCGCTGGCTTGTAACCATTCACGTGACAGTTGATGCACCAACCCATGTTGAGTGAGGTGGCCTGCACCACCGGCTTGTAACTCGCGGAATCGGGCGCGGGGCCCTGATTCTGGATTTCACCGTGACACGACTGGCACGTCACACCAGCGTTGACGTGACGCATGTGCGGGAACTGCACATAGTCCGGCACCTTGTGCACGCGATTCCACGGCACCGGCAAATCTTTGCTCGCGTATTCCTTGAGCTTCTTGATTTCCGGCTTGCCGGGAAGGATCAACGACGCGTGACAACCTAAACAGGTTGACACCGCGGGAATTCCAGGATCGGGCGCGTTGTTCGCCGAGTTATGGCAGTACAGGCAGTTCATGCCTGCTTTCTGCATATGTGGTGCGTGAACAAACTTGATCGGTTGTTCAACGCGAAGTCCTTGCGATGTCGACGCACCGCTATACGCGGATAGCAAAGTGGCTGCTACCGCCAGCGTGAGGAACCCAGGGATTACTGTCCACTTCTTCTTGACCGTCATCGACGCGACCGTGATGGCGTGAGTTGGTGAAGCGTGCGGCGTGAGCAAGCGTAAAAAACGCTTGTAAGTTGGTGCCCGCCCGCCTTTAGCAAGCGCGAAGTATGAGTGCCACCGTATTTGTACGCAAGTGTAATAGGCGCAATTCGATGCACCATTTTCCACTCTTGTAGAATCGCTCCGGAATCAGCCGTTCTCGACGCGGATTTTTGCTGCGTTTCGTGCACGTGCTGCGACGTCCGTCCCCTCACCCAATGTTAGCGCGCGCTGGATCTCTTCACTCAGCAAATCGACCAACGCACGCGATTGCTGTGTGAGCCGGAGTGGCCAGGCGGTGCCCACGACGAAGCGTTCGCCACCCATGGTGCGCACCAACTGTTCAAATTGATCGTCGGGCGGGCCCCAGACCCATCCGAAGTCGTACCAGACCCGCAATTGCTCACCGGGGGTAAGTCCCCAATGAATTTCCTCGATGAGTTCCCGGCCGGCCCCCAGCACCATGAGGTGGCACCTCGACTCCGGAAGACGCGCGATGGCCCGGACGGCCGCGGCGGAGAGGTCGCCCGCCATATCCATGGAGTGCCGCTGCCGCAGATCCTCAAACCGTACCGTCAGCTGCAGAATCACGCCCGCTTCGCCGCAGGCCATGGCGAGCTCAGCCAGAAATTGGTTACCAGGCCCGTATCCCCATTGCATCGGGTACGCGCGAACGGCCGGTACACCCAGTTCGACAGCCTTCGCCAACTCCTGACGCCAGCCCGGCCAGTCTGGCCGGACGATGGGTGCCGGACGGAGCGTGGGCCGATGAGGAGCAAGCGCAGCATATAGCGCGCGGTTGGCCGGCGCCGGGTCGCGGTGGAAGGCGCCCGGCAGGTAGCCCACCCAGGCGGACTGCAGTCCTTCCCGGGCCAGGACCTTCAGCAGAAGTTCAGGCTCGGGGTGCGGGACTTCGCGAAACGGGTAGCTGCCAATCCAGCAGTGCACGTCGACGGAAGCCAACACCGACACTGTGGTGTCGACGATATTCGCGGCGGACGCTTGATGGGTCGCGTTCATGCGGCGCCCTCCGTCGCGACCGTTGGAAAACTGCCCGTGGGGAAAATACGCAGCGCGTTGCGCCAGCGAATGTCGGCGATGTCATCCGCGCTCAAGCCCATCACGTCCAACGCGCGCAGTTTTGTGAGCCCCGTACACAATGTGAGGTCGGCGGCCCATAACAAACGCTTGGCGCCAACCCAGAGCACGGCTTCGTCCATCATACCGCGATCAATACCGCTACCCGACAAATCCATGACAACATTGGGCACGTCACGCACCGCGGGAAACGTGTGCGAGTAATCGCCACCACCGCCAATGTGCGCAAGAATAAACGTCACTGTTGGATGACGCACTGCCAATCGCGCGAGTTCCACGCCATCCGACGCGTCCTGGTTGGGCCAGTCACGACGGCGATGCTGCCACACGTGATGCAACACAGGCGCCCGGAACTGCTCGGCGGCCGCGCCAATTTCATCGAGCAACACGTCGTCCGCGCGACGACTGGCCGCAAGTTTGATACCAATCGCGCCCCTGGCGAAACCACGAATGATTTCGTCAATCGCGTGTGATGTATGATTGGGATTCACCGCGATAAACGCGCGCACTTCTCCACCGCTCTCCCGCGCGTAGGTCGTCATCCAGTTGTTCGCGTACGTGACGTCTACGGGCGACGGAAAATAGGTTGGCGACGTGTGCCCCCAGGAACCCAGCACCGAAGCGACATGACACGAGATACCAATGCGTCGTCCTGCAGCGATTCGCGAATCGTTGTAACGCGACCAATCCGCGCGGCCGGTGCGATCGGTGTGGAAGTGCGCGTGTACGTCAATGAGGGGTGCGGGGCCGCCGAGTGGCGTTTCGGAACGGGTCATGTCGCAATATCGCGCGCGGCGGCCGCGACGCCAGCTCCAATGATGCGGAGGGCCTCGTCGTCGTGGGCGAGCGACGCGAATTGATACGCGCCGCGCTTGAGCAACACGCCGTGCCGCGTGGCGTTCGCGACCAGTGCATCGAGGTCGGTGGGATTGTCGGCTTCGAGTCGCCACATCGCGGGCTCTCCCTCGAGACGAATTTGCACTGACGGGACCGATGCCAACGCCTGTCGAACGGCGTCCTGCAAGTCCACACCAATCTCGCCAAGCCGTTCGCACACATTGACACGGTCATGCCAGTCGAGAACGGCGTTGGCCGCGGCCAATCCCGTGCTTTCCGTGGCGGCTGTTGAGCTGATCCAACTTTGCGTTGCCGCGAACATCACCGCTGCACGACCAACCATTGCCGACAGCGGGTAGCCGTTGGCCATCGCTTTGCCCAACGTCGTCAAGTCGGGTACGATGCCGTATAGCTCCTGCACACCGCCAGTACGAATGCGGAACGCAGTTTTTATCTCGTCGAAGATCAGGACAGCGCCGTGTTCGTCGCACAAGTCGCGCGCCGCTTGCAGCCATTGCTCGGTCGCCAGCGATTCGACCAGCGGCTCGATGATGAGCGCTGCAACGGTATCGCCAATCGAACGAAAAACGTCGACGAGAGCGTCCGTGTCATTGAACGGTATCCACGTGATTTCGGTTTTGATGCTATCGGGAACCCCGAGTGCGTCGCTGCACCAGTCGAGCCACCCGAAGTAGCCGCAAGCCATGATGTGCGTGCGCTTCGTGAAGGCGCGCGCAGTCCGAATGGCTGCCGCATTGGCCTCCGCACCGGTCCGAAGAAATCGCACTTGCTCGGCAGACGGAATCACGTCGATGAGACGCTCAGCGACTTCAACTTCGAGTCGATGGGGCAATCCGGTCACGTTCCCGCTCGCTGCAGCCTCCTGTACCGCGCGCGTGATGGATGGATCGGCGTACCCGATCGCGACGGCGCCCAGCGCCATGCTGCAGTCGATGAGTCGCACACCTTCGGTTGTGTACAAGGCACAGCCCGACGCTCGTTCATAGTGCGTTGGAAGTCGGCTATCGTGCGCTTCGCTGCCGTAGAGGGCCGCCGCACGTTTGCTGCCGGTTGAGCTGCCACCAGGCACCGCATCTTCAGCGCGCGAGCGCCAATCGTCGAAATCCTGCTGCGACGAGTCCTCGTGTGCAAAGGCGTCCTCGTCACGCGTCGGGATCACGTGGGTTTCTCCAACGCTGCGAGTGCCTCCGCGACGGCGCGCTTGTTTTCACGTTCGATGGTGCGCAGCACTTCGATTGACGCGGCACGCAGCAACATAAGTTCGCGAACATCTGGCTTCGCGCGAAATACGAGCGACCGCAGCGATCGCATGATGAGTTCCGGATTCCGCGTGCGGTAAAAGGCAATCGCCGACAGCGCTTCGTTCGCGTCGCGAAATGTTTTCTCGAGTTCCTCGACCGTTGGTTGCGCGGTGGCGTGGCGCGGCGCTTTTTGTTTCACCGTCGCATCGCCGGCGGCGAGATGCAGCTCGTACAGCGCCAGCAAGCAGGCCTGCGCGAGGTTGAGTGATTTGTGGTCGGTCGTGGGAATCGACGCAACGGCGTGCGCGCGGTCGAGCGCTTCGTTGGGCAAGCCGTGATCTTCGCGTCCAAACATGATCGCGACGCGACCCGTGGGTGCCAACTCCACCAACTCGGCCGCGCACGTTCGCGGCGTTAGCCGTTCGACTTTCGCAGCGCGGCGGCGGGCCGAGAACGCGACAACACGAACGCAATCGGCGATAGCACTTTCCAGGTCGTCGAAGTGGCGAATGTTCTCCGCCAGCTCACGAGTGTCGTGCGCGATTTGTTCGATACGAGTGACATCATATTTGCACGGCCGTACGAGCCGCAGGTCGGAGACGCCCATGTTTTTCATGGCGCGGACGACGGCGCCGATGTTGATGGGGTCCTGCGGTTCGTACAGGACGACGGTGACTGCGGAGAGAAGCGATTCGGACATGGCGCTAAAGATACCTGGCGGAGTCAAACCTGCGTCAACGTTTGTGCGGAGGAAATTTCGCGACGGTGTGCACTAGCGCGTGGGTTGCACCGTTGCCGCCGGCAACCGGAATGTGAGGGCATCGGCGGAATCCGCACGGTCGCCGCGCAGGTACGCGAAGCCGCCCCCGCCGGACAACACGAGCTGACCGCGACGGCGGGCGCGATCCGCGGGGCGTTCGTTGACGATGAGTTCCATCGCGAAAGTGCCATCTTCCTGCACGGGGATCGAGTGAAGCGGGAGTCGAAGCGTCATCACATAACCTTCAAACATCCGCGCGTGCGCCTCAAACATCCTATCGGATTGGATTCTGGACCAGTTCGCGCCAAGTGCTGGCGATCCAGTTGTGGTGGCTGTGATTCGGGGTCGGCCCGATTCCGCTGGTGTTGCGGCTTTGGAAGCCGGAACAATTAACCAGGACGCACTCCACGGCAGGTGCGTTCCGGCACCGATGAACAACTCGATGCCATCGGCGTTGACATCCTGGCGTTCGTTGTCCAGAACATTTACTTCGCCCTCCGGTGGGACAACGATTTCACCAGTGATCGCGGTGATTGCAATTTCCAGCACATCGCCCGCCAAACCAATCGTGATGTCGGCCGATGGCTTTCCGGCTTCGCTCCACGTTTGTTCCGTTTGCCGGTAGTGCGGCTCGCGAAGACTGAAGGCGAGCGGTCCGGTCAACGGCGTCAAAACCGTGCCCACCGGAACCGTTACCATCGCTCGCCCCACTTTCAAGGCGGGCGTTGCAGTGGACGTTGTCGCTTCCGCGCCTGAATTCTCACCGGACGAATCCGTCGATGTCGTTGGCCGCGACAAGTACGGCAGATCAATGCTGCTCGTGGCGTGACGCGCCTTGAGCGCAATGTGCCACCCAAGTTCTGTGCGTGTGTGGATGGATTCCGTTTCGCCAAACATTACTGAAATGCTCTGCAGGCCGTCAGCATTCACGATCGTGTGCGTTTTGTCCAGGGCAACCCATGAACCGATGCCGATCAAACATCCTGTGGCCGCGGACATACGAAGCCAATGCAACGGACCACGGTCCTGCCCCGGCGGGCCCGGCGCGTCCGCGCGCCACGCTTGCATCGGGGTGTTGGATGTGTAGTGCAGCATATCGAAGGAATCAGCCTCCAACGGGCGCAACGCCGTGTGACCCGTCGAGCTGCCCTGCAGCGGGTGCGCATCTACCACAACGTCGGTTAGAAAATCAAACCCATCCTCCAATCCGCCCGCTCCATGCGGATCGGCGGGTTGCGTGACCGACAGGCCCTTGATCTGAAAGCGGCGCGGCAACGGCAAATCGATTTGCACGACGTGATCGGCATCCCACTCAAGCACGTCGATGAAGTAGCCATCACACACAACGATTGTGCGCTGAATGTTGACGCCGGGCTGTACGTTTTCAACGCGTTTACACATCCAACCCGCACCGCCGCGATCTTCAAACGCCAGCAACTTTGCCGGCACTGCATCTTGCGACGCACCATCAACCAACGGCGCGGCGTGCGCGAGTGTGCTGCGATACCAGTGCAGCTTTTGTTCGACGTAGCTGCCGGTGCCCGGATCTTCGGACCAGCGATCATGACCGCGCTGGACGGTCAACGCGAGGCGATCCGGATGTCCGTGCCCTCCGCCGGTGTGACCACCTTCCAGTGCGATGTACGTCTGTCCGGCATCGCGACGGATAACCGCGAGGCCCTGGGCCGGCAAACAAATACTCCCGGGTGACCAGCTCACAGCATCCGGCAGGATGGGAACGGACACCAGCAACGCACGCCATGACAAATCGGCGCGCGATAACAAGCCGGCGGGCTCATTCCGCTCCGCATCCGCTGTCGAAAACGGGTGTCGATGTTGCGCCCGCATTTGATCGGCGTGTTCGGGATGGTATAAACCGTGCAACATACCAACGAGTCGTTCATCGGGCCGTGCGCCAGCCGTATCCGCGTGTGCGATGCCCATCTCGCACCATTCGGCAAACCGCCACTGCCGAATTGACACCTTGTATTGCGAATCCCGACGCGATGGTAACGTGTCGTCGGGCAACACGCCGAGAAACGGCGTCACGAATCCAGCGCGAAACTTACGCTCGAGATTTTCGGGGAGCGGCACACCCGCCGCGCGCAGTAGCTGGACGCCGTACCACAATCCGCGATGCGCGAACAAGTGATAGTTCTCGCCTTCGTACCATGTGCCGTCATCCAGCAATCCGTGGGCGAACAAATCAAACAGACCATGCGAGCTGTTGAGACGGGCATCGAACGTCCGGTCGTCGCCCAGTATCCGCGATGCGGAGAGAATCGCAACTTCGTTCCACACTTGCCGGTTCGATCGCCCCTCATGAAACGAGGCAATCAAATCACGACTGGGCAAGACGAGTGTGCTGCGCACCCGATCCAGCACACTCATCTCGGCCCCGCCCTGTTGCTCCAGCAACGCAATGGCCTGGCACAGGTTGATGAGCCAGATCGACTCGAGATAGGTGCTGAAAAACGGACGCGTGGGCCCCAATGTGTTGTCCTTGTTGGGCCAGGTCTCGTAGCGATCGGCCAACTCACCCAAAATGCGATGGGCGAGCCCACTCATCGCGCGCTCGCCAGTAACCGCATGCAACGCCGCGGCCTGCGCTGCGCGTTCGGCCACCCACAACTGTGCGCCCATCGCCCACCAGTCGTCGTGCGCGCGATCAATAAACACACGATGACATTGCGGGCACTGGTGTTCGAGCGGCGACCAGGGATCGAACGCCAGCAGCGTGCCGTCAAGTGAGCAGCGTCCGCCGATACGCGTGAGGCGTGCTTTCTGCTGGGGAATCGGCAACGTTCCATCAACAAGTGGATCCAGTTCCGCACGTAGTGTACGCACCAGCGGCGACAACTGCCCAGTCGGGTTCGAGGGAACATCGTTCGGCGATGCGGGTCGTTCTTGACCTGCAGCGAGCACGCGACGTTCGTCGATATCAAACACCATCAATGCTGACATCAGTTACGGGGCGGCTGTGCTGATTGATTCCTGGCACTCGCGCGCGCGGCACTCGGTGCAACCGCCCGATCATCTCGCGTCCATCGCGCGATACTCGTGAGTTCACCGCGCAGGTCCATCACAACGTTGTGCAGCTTACGTGAACGCCCCTGTACGCCGCGTGAATGGTAAATCCAGGCTGCAGGACTCTCGACGCGCAAAATCGAATCGACCGATTGCCACGCGCGCGTCGCGGACTCGCCGGACGCCGCCCCGCGCGCACTCGCCAGCGCGGCATCGAGGGCGGGGCTGTGAAATCCGGTGTAATCCAGTGCGCCACCCCGTTGCGCCGATTGAAACATCGCCACAATGTGGCCAAGCGCGAGATCACCGGGCACACCAACGTACGCCGCGTCAAACTCCTTCTTTTCTGCACGCACCTGCGCGAGAAACGTCGCCAGTTCGCGCACCCGAATATCCAACTGAATGCCCCGCGCGCGCATATCCGCCTGCAACAGCTGCTCGGCCGCCATATCACCAGAACCGACCGTCAGCAGATTGATGTGCAGCGCAACGCCCGCCTTGGCGCGAAAACCGTTGGCGCCGCGTTTCCACCCCGCCGCGTCAAGCCACGAATCTGCGCGGGTGGTATCGGCGTTCACGCTGTATTTCTCATACACTGGCACACCCGGTGGAATCGCACCACCCGCCGGCGTTCCGAAACCCGCAACTGCCGCATCCACCACACGCTGCCGGTCAAGCGACAATGAAATTGCATGACGCACTCGCACGTCATCAAACGGTGGGCGCGTAGTGTTGAACGCCATCAATGTTGAGAACAGTGCTGGCGGAGTTTCCAGGGCGAGTGTTGAATCGTTCGCGACGAGGCGCGCCATCGAGGGCGCGATGCCCGCCATATCAAGTTCGCCACTCACGAGTCCAGCAAACTTCGTGGCAGCTTCATCGACCACTGCGATCACAAACTGCGCGAGCAGTGGTGGGCCACCCATGTCAACGGGAAACGTTTCGTTGCGAACAAATCGCCAACGGCGACCGGGCACCCGCTCGGCGAACTTGAAGGGGCCGTTGCCGACCGGTTTGGTCGAGAAAGCATGCGAGCGCCAACGCGGCAGCGGCACCGTATCAAGAAGGTGCCTGGGCACCAGCGCGAGTTCGGCAAACACCACCGGCAACGTCGGCTGCGGCGAACGAAACGAAAACACAACGGTTGTATCGTTCATCACTTCAATATTCGACACCGCCGATATATCGGCGGCCCGTGGTGCACCGAGCGCCTTCTCACCAAGTGACTGGTACGTGAATTGCACATCATTGGCCGTCGTAGGAGCTCCGTCGTGCCACGATAGCCCGCTCCGCAACACAAACGTCAACGTTTGTTTCGAAGTGTCCCAACTCCAGCTGCGCGCGTAATACGGCACGGCCTGCAGCGAGCTGTCAAGACGAACCAATGTGACAAACAACGCGTGTCGTTGGACTTGCCGAGACATCGGGTGGACGGTGACGAGCGGATTGGCCGATTCGAGATCGGCGCCCGACGCCAGCACGGCGGTCGCTACTGGACGTGCAGGCGCGCCGCATGCGCCAGGCGAGCAGCACATAGCAACGAACAGAATGCGCCACAGGGTTGACGCTGGGCGAGCAGCGTGCATCATCCCCGTGTGCACCGAACTCTCTCCCGCGTCCTGGATTCGCTGTTGCTGTTGTGGCTCGTCACGTCGCTGACATTCGTGTTAGTGCACCTCGCGCCCGGTGATGCCGCGTCGTTGCTCGTATCGCCAACGGCGACCGCGCAGGAACTGGCACAGCGGCGTACAGAACTAGGGTTGGATGGTTCGCTTGCCACGCAATATGGCAGATGGATCGCGTCAGTGCTGCAGGGGGATCTGGGCGAAAGTCTCGCGTTGTCACGCCCCGTGGTTGCCGTCATTTCCGACGCGTTGCCGTTGTCGCTCGCGCTTGGCGGAATCTCGCTGGCTGTGAGCTTTCTGCTAGGTGTGCCGATAGGCGCCTGGCAGTCGGCGCGTGCGGGGTCGCGCGGTGACACTTTCACAACAATATGCACGACCACGATTTATGCGGCGCCCAGCTTCTGGCTGGCGTTGGCGCTGATCGCGCTCGCAACGACGGGCGTCGCAGCGCTCAACGCACCGGCCTGGCTTCGACTGCCCTCATTTGGTGTGCGTGATCCTGCCGCATTGAGCACCGGAGTTGCTGTGTGGCGTGACGTTGCTCGGCACGCCGTGTTGCCGCTGATGGTGCTCGCGATCCCAGGCGCAGCCGGTGTCGCACGTTACACGCGACAAACGATGATTGAAGCGCGTCGCGCACATCATGTCGCCACTGCGGAAGGGCGCGGTGTGCCAGCGCTTCGCGTTTCACGACGATACATTCTGCGAAACGCCTGGCCCCCACTCATCGTGTTGTTTGGGTTGATGTTACCAGGAATTGTTGCGGGTTCGGTATTCGTCGAACAAGTCTTCGCGTGGCCAGGGATTGGTCGGGCCATGATGACTGCCATCGCGTCGCGCGACTATCCGGTCGTGCTGGCGCTGACGATGGTGTACGCGGCTACTGTGATCGGAGCAAATCTGATCGCAGACCTCGCGTTGTTGCGTGTTGATCCGCGTCGGGCCAGCACATGACGATTGCGCTGCGCGACGCCCGTTTGCGGTGGGGTGTTGCGATGCTCGCAGTTCTCGTTGTCGGCGCGCTTGCCGCCCCGGGCATTGGCGCGCTGCTTGGCGCGGCCAGTCCAACGAACATAGGTGATCTGCTCGCGACGCGATTGGTGCGCCCGTTCGGTGTCGACGGCTCGGGCGCGCGGCATCTGCTTGGTACCGATGCGTTCGGACGTGATGTGCTCGCGCGTTTGTGGTTGGGTGCGCGAATTTCACTGGGCGTGGGTGTGGTGGGTTCGTTTCTCGCGGGCATCATCGGTGTTGCGCTTGGCATGATCGCCGCGTGGCGTGGTGGTGTGACCGATCGCGCCGTGCTCGCCTTGTCCGATGCCTTGCTGGCGATCCCGCGCCTGGTGTTGCTGCTGGTGATCGCCACACTATGGGGACCTGGACTCACGACCGTGGTGGTTGTGCTCGCGCTTACCGGATGGATGTCCGTCGCGCGACTCGTGCGCGCGGACGTGTTGGGTGTGCGCGCGTTGCCTTATGTTGAAGCGGCCGAGGCAATTGGTGTACCGTCGTACAACTTGTTGTTGCGGCATGTGTTGCCAAATGCATTGGGTAGTGCGCGGGTGGCCATCACGCTGGGGATCGGCAACGCGATGTTGCTGGAGAGCGGCTTGTCGTTTCTCGGACTGGGTGTGCAGCCGCCAACGCCCAGTTGGGGTAACATGATTTCAGGTGGACGTGATTGGTTGATCACGGCGCCGTGGATTGCGCTGTCGCCCGGCGTCGCGCTTATCATCACGGTGGTTGCCTGCACCTTGATTGGCGATGCGCTTACGGCGCGAGACGACGCACGCGGAACGTCACGACCGCGCGGGGCGGAGCGGTAAACTCAATTCGCTCGTGCAGCGGTTGCCACGCGTCGAGCAACGTTTCATCGAGACGCGCTGGTGCAAAGTGCAATCCGACAACGTGTGGGATTCGCCAACTGCCGATGCGCGTCTCGAACGAATCGTTCACGCAGCGCAACACGATGCCATCGCCGTCGTCTGCGAGAGCCACCGTGGATTGACGCAGGCCCACACCGTCCAGCGACGGGCCGACTACCTCGAACCCTGACCGCGCCAGATCGCGCATGGTTCCGCCGGTGAGTGGCACGAGCAATGTGTCGCTCGCGCATTCTATGTCGTCGCGCGTTCGTTGCGACCATGCCCGGTGCAACTGCAATCCAATCTTCGCGCGAAACGCGCCCTGCGATTGTGCCATCGGGATGGACGCGGGCCAGCCGGCATGCCCCGGCCGTTCAGGAAGATTGTTGCGCGACAGTTCTCCGATGGCGCGGAGGAGCGTGAGTGAAAGCGCTCCGTTTTCGCGATTCGCTTCAACTTCGCCGAGGCCGTCCGCATGAAGCGTTGCGCCGTTCGTGGCGTTCACGAGTGTCGCCCATCGATGCATGGGCATGGTTGGTGGCACCATCTCGCAAGTTTGATCACTGTCGGGAACATTCAGTGGTGCGCGCAGCACGGGGCCGAATGCGGCATCGGCCCACACGTCAACATTCGATTGTTCCTCAGGCGAGCGCACCAACACATCGCTATTGAAATGTACGCGCAGCCGATGATCGCGTCGTTGATTGTCGCCGCGAATATCCACGCGCAGCGTGTCGGACTCGGCATCCAGAATCAGCGTCGCCTGCACGCGCACTTTTCGCTGTTTGCCCATTGTCGCAAGCCAGAGTTTCGCGCTTGCGCGAAGTGGCCCCGGCGCGACCAGCGCTACTCGAACCACGCGCAGCAGTTCCGGTTCACCGCGAATGGCGGGTGAGTACGAGTCGCCAACATCGCGGGTGGTTTCGAATGTCAACGCGTCGTGAATCACTTGACCGATCTGCGCCATGCGCACACCGCCTTCGCTCACCAGTACTGTGATCCGTCCGTTCGAAAGTTCGATGCGGCTATCACACTCACGCGCAGTAGCAGGGCGGAACGAGTACTGCGACATCGTTTCGTCACCACCCGTACCATTTTCGGGCTCCGACCCCAGGATCAGCCCGCCATCGGGCGTCCGGGTGTCGGGTCCGTCGATCAAAGTACACGGCGCGTTGATCGACCCCTTCTTCAAAGTACCCGGCAAGTTGATCGCGGCGATCGACCCCTTTTTCAAAGTACCCGGCACGTTGATCGCGGCGACCTCCGACTCCGGCGTCACAGGCCCGAACCCAACCTCCCGCACGGCCAGCCCCAACGGCGGAACCGGCGGCATCCACACCAGGGCGCGATGCTCACGCACCAAATCGTTGTCCGGGTAATGCTGCGGCGACTCGCGACGACGATACAACAAGCGCGAACTCAACGCCTGTGTCACCAGCGCACCAACGGCTGGCGTCGCAACATGGCGCGGCGTCGCCGCGCCCAGTGCCTCACGATCGTCAAGCACAGCACTCGACGGCCCGACCGGTACATCCGCAATCGTCTCATCAAGCAACACCTCGGCCACACCGCCTCGCCAACGGGACGCGCGATTGCGCACGACAACACTGGGCACAGTCGCCAACGGGCCACCGCGCGCCGCCACTGCATCATGCTGCAGCGCCATGTCCAACGCCGCTGCGCGCAACCCACGCGCCTGCGACCGTGCCGACGCAATATGTTCGTCCATCGAGCGCGCTACCGCATCAATTGAACACCCACACAATGTGTCATGTGGATGCGCGCGCAGCAGCGTACGCCACGCCGCGCCCAGCAACGCCGGAGCCTGCTGGAGCGTGATGCTGGAATCATCCGACATCTGAGGCACACTCGCGCGCCCCTGCAACCACGCCAATACCAGCCACGGCTCAACATCGCGCAACAAAGCCCGCTCGGCACGCGCATTCGCTCGCTTCTGATACGCGCGCGTTCCGTAAGTACCACCCAACGTCCAGGTGTAGCCATACGAATCGCGCAACTCTCCAGCAACCGCCGGCAACTCGCAGTCCTGCGCCGCGCGCACAACGCGCGCCGCAAATCCGCTCAGTGACTCGCGCACAATCACGTCCGGGTGCGCAACGCGATGCAACGCCGACAACGCGTCGCGGAGATCCGGCTGTAGCGCATGATGATCCGCACCGTTCGGCAACAACACCACACCGGTGTTTGATCGCTCCCTCAACACCGATCGCAACACGTTCCAGCGTGCCCGCATTTTCTCAACATCACCAGGCAATGCCGAACCCGTTTCATATCCATCCGGCGGCAAGTGATACAACAACACTTGCGACCCATCTTCACTTTGCCACCGCACCGTATCACCGCGAGGCGCGCGCGCACTGCCGTACCCGCGCCAGACAATCGCAACGGGAAATCCAAACCCGTGCGCGATGGTGGGAATCGCGCTCGCGTGCCCAAACGTATCAGGACAATACGCAACCGCCGGCGCTTTCACGTCCGCTCCAAACCGCCGCAGCACGGCCCGACCCGCCAACAGATTGCGCACAATCGCTTCACCCGACGGAATGAGCCCGTCGGCCAGCACATACCACGGCCCTGCCTCCAACACCCCGACCCGCAACATCGCTTCGATTTGCGCGACCTGCTCCGGGCGCACGTCCAGATAGTCTTCCAGCACAATTGCCTGGCCATCTAACAGGAATGGCGCCGTCGCTCCAGTCGCCGAGGCCAACAGTGAATCGACCAACGCAACCAACCGCTGCCGAAATCGTGGGGCCGAGTGATACCACTCACGATCCCAGTGCGTGTGTGCCACGACGCAGACGGTAAGCGTCCCGGACGCATGTGCGGGTGTCACAAGGGATTCTGGCACAGTTCAGTGATTGTGGTTGACCCGGAGAACAGCATGTTGGACCTTTCCTCCTCTCACTCTAACCAAACGCGTCTTGGACTTTCTGACCGATTTCTATCAACGGGTATACAAGGACCTGCCCCATCTGGTGCAATGGGCCGGCTATGTCGGACTCACCGCCATCATCTTTGCAGAAACCGGACTGCTGATCGGCTTCTTCCTGCCGGGCGACTCCCTTATGGTGACGGCCGGACTCCTGTGCTCTCAGGAGGGTTTTGGTCTGAATGTGTGGTACCTGGGCATGCTCCTGACGGTCGCCGGCATTGTCGGTGACACCGTGGGCTACAATATCGGCAAGGCGGCGGGTCCGCGCATCTTCACCCGCGAGAACTCCCTGCTCTTCAACCGCAAGCACCTGTTGCGTGCGCAGAGCTTTTACGAGAAACACGGCGGAAAGACGATTGTCATTGCGCGCTTCATGCCAATCATTCGCACGTTTGCGCCCGTGGTTGCCGGCGTGGGCAGCATGAAATACGGCACGTTTCTCGCCTATAACGTGATTGGCGGCGTGGCGTGGGTGTGGAGTATGTTGATGATCGGGTACCTTTTGGGCAGCGTCGTTCCGGGTGTTGCGAAACACATCGACAAGATCATTGTAGTAGTGGTATTCCTTTCCATCCTGCCGGGCATCATTGCATGGTTCCGCGACTGGAATTCCAAACGATCGACGCGCTCTGCCGCCTGATTACTTTGTACTGGCAGCTGTTCTGATTCGCTCGCAGTTCATGTCCGCATCCCTACTGTTCATCTGACGGAGACTTTCATGGCCCATTCACTGCCGCCGCTCCCATACGCACCCGAAGCACTCGAGCCACACATCGATTCGCAGACCATGCAGATCCATCATGGCAAACATCATCAGGCGTACGTCACCAACCTGAATGCCGCTATTGAGAAAGCGCCGGAATTGGCGAGTTGGTCACTGGACGATCTGAACGCGAAAATCAGCACGGTTCCCGAGGCCGTTCGCACGGCGGTTCGCAATAACGGCGGTGGACACTGGAATCACTCGATGTTCTGGACGTCGATGGCACCGCACGCGGGCGGCGAACCCGCCGGGGCGTTGGCCGACGCCATCACCAAGGCGTTCGGGTCATTCGCGACCATGAAAGAGCAGATGAACGCGGCTGGCGTTGGTCGCTTCGGTTCGGGTTGGGCGTGGCTGGTGGCCGACAAGGGTGCACTGTCGATCATGAGCACGCCCAATCAGGACAACCCCTTGATGGAAGGTAAACACGCCATTCTGGGTGTCGATGTGTGGGAGCATGCCTACTATCTCAAGTACCAGAACCGCCGCGCCGACTATCTGACCGCGTTCTGGAACGTCGTGAACTGGCCCGAAGTGGCCAAGCGATTGGGCTGAAAAAGACCTGGGGACGAACTCCGGCACCTTTCGGAGCTCGTCAGGTAGGTGACGTTCGACACAAACGGATGGTTTGGCGGAACAGCCAACCATCCGTTCTTGTTGGTGGTCACATTGGCGTCGTATTCGGTCGCCTCGGTCGAAGCTGACCTCCTTCCCAATTCCCTGACTCCCTCCAATGCGCCTGCTTGCAGCGGCAACACTCATGTTGGCCGCCATGGAATTGATTGCACCAATTCGCTCCTCACCCAGTTCGGCGCTGCAGGCGCAAAGCCCCACGCCTCCGGCGGACACGAACGCCATTGCGCTGCCCCCTGGTCTTTCTCGACTGTCAGGCCGAAGGTTGTGACAGCGATTTCCTGAAAACTGAACTGACGTGGATGAACTTTGTGCGTGATCGCAATCAGGCAGACGTGCACATCATTGCAACAACACGAAGCACGGCGTCCGGCGGTGCTGAACTCTCGGTGACGGTTGAGCGCGGAACCGGACCCAATGCCATCAAGGACTCGGTGCTCGCCATCATCCGCCAGAGTTCGACCAACGATGAGGCCCGTCGAGTGGTTGCACGGGTGATCGGACAAGGAATGTTGAACGTGGTGCGCAACACCGCCCTCGGCAATCAGTTGTCGATCAGCTACCGACCGTCGACCGGCCGAAAGTCAGACACGCGCGGCGCCAAGGACAAATGGCATCTCTGGGTATTTCGTGTTGGCGGCAGCGGTTTTGGCTGCGGCGACGAAAACTACAAATCGTTTTCCACGAACATCTCGCGGGGCGCCAGTCGCACGACCGACCAATGGAAGGCCAACTTCTCGCTGAATGCCAACTATTGTCGGAAACGGAAACGTTGCACACGTATCAGCACAGCTGGGGTGGTTATACGGGCGTCGTCAAAAGTCTGACCCCGCGCTGGTCACTCGGTGGTACAGCGAATGCTTCGTCGTCCGTGCAATCGAATCAGGATTTCTTTCTGCGCGCTGGTCCCGCACTTGAGTTCGATCTGTTTCCGTACGCGCAGTCCACGCGTCGCCAGGTGGTATTTCGGCATACGCCCGGTATCCGCGTGGCGAATTACACCGAGTACACGATCTACGACAAACTCAAGGAAACGCATCCCGATCATCAGTTGTTGATTGGCGCGGAAATGACGCCGAAGTGGGGGAGCGTTTCGGCGTCGACCACGTACAGCGCGTTGCTCGATGATTTGTCGAAATATGGCCTCGACTTGAATGGTTATTTGAGCTGGCGCATCCGCACAGGGCTCAATCTCAATTTTGGCGGCGGGTACGCGCGCATTCGCAACCAGCTCAACCTGAAGCGCGGCAAACAGGAGCAACAGGTAAGTACTCCTGCAATTGCGGCAGTTACGCACGGGATACAGTTACTACGGCAATGTCGGATTGAGCTTCACGTTTGGCTCAATTTTCCAGAACGTGGTGAATCCACGAATGTCGATGAACAATTTCTTCTGATAGCGAAAAACGGGACCGCACTGAAGGCGGTCCCGTGGCATTGCCTTGCGCGATTTCAGTGAAACGAAGTGCTACTCAACTGGCCGAAGCGCACATACCAAACAACAGCGCGACCAGGGCCCAACGAATTCCGGCCGAAACAAATCCGGAACCACGTGACACGCGACCCACAACCGAAATACCGATTGCCGTCAGCACGACTTCCCACACGGCGAACAAATCCAGGCGTCTGAAAATTTCAGTCAGCAACGGACTCGTCGTATCGGGATCAAAAAAGCGAAGCACGCCAAGCTGTCCATCACCGGTGCCACGCACCGTCTGCGGGTCGGCCATGATGCCGAAGATCGCCATGGTGACTGTGCCCAGGATCATCGGCATAGCCGCCCAGGAAGCGATCGTCATGCCCTGCGCCACCGCCATCTTCGCACCCACGATCTTCGAAACCAGCCAGACTACGACCCCACCGAAAATCGCGATGAACCACGGTCCGAGCAGCGCAGCGGCATACAGTGAGAACTTTTGAATCGTTTCCATCATGCCTTTTGCCTGCTCTGGCATTGCCTGGCCACTGGCCGCCGCCTTGGCCGACGCCTTGGCCATGCCCCGCGCAAAATCGGCATCAATGAACGGAGCCAGCAAGTTGTGCAGTGCGAACGTCAGAAGCGTCAGCAAAATGGTCTGTACGAGCGCCGGTATTGCAAAGCTGCCATGGCGCTGGTGCTCGAAAACTGCCGACGGATTGATGAAAATATTGATGAGATCTTCCATCAAACCGCCGCTCGACTTCTGTGCTTCAGCATTCGGATGCGACACAGTTCCTCCTGAAAGGGTGGTTCGCCAACCGCGTCCTGCGAGCACTTCGCTGTGTGACGCGTTTCTACCTTGCCGCTTCACCCTCGAGATAGGTGTAGCCCTCGAGTCCTGCCACGTAATCCGCGATAAAGGCGTTGGCTTCTTCGCGAGTCAGAGTTGACGTCGCGTTGACCTTACGGCGGAACGTAGCGAGGAGTTGCGACGCACCAAATTGCACGTAATTGAGTACTTCCGTGACGGTATCCCCTTCGACCAGATCCGTGATCTCGTGACCGCCCTGATCGTTGATGCGAACGTGCACAGCGTTGGTGTCGCCAAACAAGTTGTGCAGATCGCCCAGAATTTCCTGATAGGCGCCGGTCAGAAAGATTCCCAGCACGTAGTCCTCGCCATCGCGAAACTCGTGCATCTCCAGACTGCCGCGCCCGCTTTTTCCGCCTACGAAACGATCAATCTTTCCGTCGGAATCGCACGTAACATCCTGCAACGTACCGCGCCGCTCGGGGCGTTCGTTCAAGCGATGAATGGGCATGATGGGAAACAACTGATCAATCGCCCAGCTATCCGGCAACGACTGAAACAGTGAAAAGTTGCAAAAATAGCGATCCACCAACACCGCCTCGAGTTCCGGCAGAATATCCGCATACACATCGGGGCTCGCCGACGCGAGCCGGTAAATCGCGTTCATGGACGCCAGCCACATCACTTCCGCCTTCGCCAATCCGCGAAGATCAAGCACGGCACTGTTGAAGTACTGACGCGCGCGTTCCTTGTCGAAGGACGCATCGTGATAGACTTCCAGCACTTTGCGCGGGCGTGGCGCACGCTCGGTGATCGTCTTCCAGTCTTCGAACATCTCGTGCAACAACCCGAAGTCGTCGTCATCCAGCGTCGGCATCGGCTGCGCGGCCTGCGATTCAACATCAATCACCTTGATCAACAGCAGCGCGTGATGCGCGGTTAATGCGCGCCCGGATTCGCTGATGATGTGCGGCATCGGCAACTCACCGGCGCGACACGATTCCGCAATGGTATAGATCACGTCGTTCGCGTATTCCTGCAGCGTGTAGTTGACGCTCGCATTGTTCGTCGACGTCGTGCCATCGTAGTCGATGCCGAGGCCGCCGCCAACATCCACGTGGGTGATGTCGACGCCCAGCGCGCGCATTTCGGCGTAGTAGCGCGCCACTTCCTGCAATCCGCTCTTGATGAAACGGATGTCGGTAATCTGGCTGCCCAGATGGAAGTGAATGAGCTTGAGGATATGGATGCGTCCCTCGCTCTGCAGGCGGTCAACAAGCTTGATGAGCTCCGCGCTGCTGACTCCAAACTTGCTCTTCTCGCCACCGCTCTGCGCCCAACGCCCCGCGCCTTCGCTCGCGAGCTTGATACGCACGCCGCACGTTGGCGTGACACCGAGTTCGTCCGCGACCTCAAGCAACACGTCGAGTTCACTCAACTGCTCCAGCACGATGAACACCTTGTGCCCAAGCTTCTGGCCCATAAGCGCCAGGCGCATGAACTCGTGATCCTTGTAGCCGTTGCACACGATGAGATGTTCGGTGCTTTCGGAAAGGCCGAGGACGGCTTGCAATTCGGGCTTTGATCCGCATTCCAGGCCGACGCCGTTTTTCTTGCCGAAGCGCACAATCTCTTCGACCACGTGGCGCTGCTGATTCACCTTGATGGGATACACGGTCGTGTATTGACCGGTGTATTCGAACTCCTTGATGGCGCCGGCGAAACGTTCGCTCAGTGTTTCAATGCGCGAACGCAGAATGTCCGAGAAGCGCAGCAACACAGGGAGCTGCACGCCTTGCTCTTCGAGATCACTGGCGAGCGCGCGCAAATCGAGCAGCGTATCGGGCCGATCGGGATCGGGGCGCACAACAACGTTGCCCGCATCGTTGATGTCAAAATAGCCTGCACCCCAACCTTCGATGTTGTATAATGCGCGCGCTTGTTCGATCGACCAGCCAGCAGGTGCCGCGGGATCGGGTTCCGTTTGAATACGAGTTGCCATCCCGGAAAAATTAGGGGATGTGCGACCCCGAGGCGAGGCTCAGCGAAACTCTAGTTGTCTCCGTCCAGCAATCCGCCAATGCTGCCAAGCACGGAGCCTTCTCCGCGACGGCGCCCACCAGCTTTTGGCGAGGCGGCAATGATGCGATCGGCCAGACGCGAGAATGGCAGCGTTTGCAGTATGACTCGACCAGGACCGGTCATTGAAGCGAAGAACAGTCCTTCGCCACCGAACAGTGCAGTCTTGATACCGGGAACGCGCTGGATGTCGTACTGGACCGTTGGCTGAAACGCCATCAGGCAGCCCGTATCCACGCGCAAGTTCTCGCCCGGAAGCAGGTCGACCGCGTGCAGCGTGCCAGAGGCATGAAGGAAGGCCAGCCCGTCCCCGCTCAGTTTTTGCAGAATAAAACCCTCGCCGCCAAAAAATCCGGCGCCAAACTTGCGAGTGAACGCGACGCTGATGTCGACGCCACGCGCCGCACACAGAAACGCGTCTTTTTGCGCGAGCACCGTACCGCCCCACTCGCTTAATTGCAGCGGCACAATCTTGCCCGGATACGGCGCGGCAAACGCAACATCTGACCGCTTCGTGCCCGCATTGCCAAACAGCGTCACAAAAAACGAATCACCCGCCAGCACGCGTTTACCCGCGCCCACCAACTTGTCAAACAGCGAACCGCTGCGCGCGTTGGGGTCGAGGGTTGTTGCCATTGTGATCCCTTCGCGCATGAACATCATTGCGCCCGCCTCTGCAAAGACCGCCTCACCTGGGTCCAATGTAATAATGACCGCCTGCAAGTCGTCACCAATAATCTGATAGTCGATTTCGTCTGCCATCGTATCCTCGGGTGTCGCGCCTGGTCGTCGTAAAGCCGGCGCTGTTGGCTGTTCGTGGCGTGGTGCGGTAATGTTGAGCATAACTTCTGCGAAGCTCCAGCGATTGCCGCTGGCTGCCAACAGTTTAGCGGCGCGACTGTAGTCGCGTGAGGTGGCGATGGGTCGTTTAATCGGATACTTCGTGCGAGGGCTGGTGCTGCTCGTGCCCATTGCCGTGACAGCGTACGTCTGCTGGTGGATTTTTGTTACGCTGGACGGATGGCTCAAGCCCGCGCTGGAACGGTGGACGGGACGGGAACTGCACGGCGCCGGATTCGTGATCAACATCGTGCTGATCACGCTGGTGGGCTTTCTTGGTTCGACCATCCTCACGCGATCGTTCATTGTGCTGTTTGAGCGACTGCTGGCGCGCTTGCCGCTGGTACGCCTGCTGTATTCCGCCACAAAAGATTTACTGAACGCATTTGTGGGCGAAAAACGTCGCTTCGACCAGCCGGTTTCCATCCGCCTGTTTGCGGGAAGCGATGTGCAGATTTTTGGTTTCGTCACGCAGGAATCACTATCGCACCTTGGCCTCGAGGGTGTGGTCAGCGTCTACTGCCCGCATTCCTACGCGTGGGCTGGTCAAATGATGGTGGTGCCGACAAATCAAGTGATACCGTTGCACCGCGCGAGTTCCGACGTGATGGCGTTCATCGTGTCGGGCGGCGTCACAGGATTCCCTGCAACGGTTGAGTCGACGATTCTTTCACCTATTCACACGCCGGAACGGTCAGCATGAATATTGGGTGCCCCCTTCAACGCGCTCGACCCAAAGCAACATCGGCCAGCACCAGTGCGATCGCGACTGCGTTCGGCCTGGCCTTCGTGCTGGTATCAAACTCGCCGCTGGTGGCGCAACCGGGCCCAGCGAGAAGCGCGCCACCTCGCGTTGTTCTGTTGCAACCAAAAGCGGTGTTTGACGGCACCTCCGACGGCGTGAAGGAAGGATGGGCAGTACTCGTGCGCGGTGATCGCATCGCAGCAGCGGGACCGCTGGCGTCCATCACGGTTCCCCCCGAAGCCGAACGTATCGCGCTTCCCGGAATGACGTTGATGCCCGGCATGATTGACCTGCACAGTCATTTGTTGCTGCATCCGTACGACGAAACGAACTGGAATGATCAGGTGCTGCGCGAATCACTCGCGCTCCGTGTTGCGCGCGCCACCAATCATGCGCGCGCGACGCTAATGGCCGGTTTCACGGTGCTACGCGATCTTGGCACCGAAGGCGCGGAATACGCCGATGTCGGGTTGAAAGAAGCGATCGACCAGGGAATCATTCCGGGCCCGCGCTTGTTTGTGACAACGAAAGCGATTGTTGCGACGGGTTCGTACGGCCCCAAGGGATTCGGCGCTGAAATTGGCGTGCCGCAAGGCGCCGAGCAGGCCGATGGAGTTGACGGTGTCACGCATGTGGTGCGCGATCAGATTGCGCACGGCGCCGACTGGATCAAGATCTACGCCGATTATCGCTGGGGGCCGCGCGGCGAAGCCCGTCCGACGTTTAACGAGTCCGAATGGAAAGCGATCGTTGAAACTTCAAGGAGCAGCGGACGTCCTGTGGTGGCGCACTCAAGCACCGCCGAAGGGATGCGTCGTGCAATTGAAGCCGGGGTCGAAACGATTGAACACGGCGATGGTGGTACGGCCGAGACCTGGAACCTGATGCAATCGAAAGGCGTGGCGCTCTGCCCTACGCTTTCCGCCACCGAATCAACCACGCGATACGGCGGTTGGAAGAAAGGTGTGGATCCAGAACCAGCCGGCATAACACGCAAGCGAGCGATGTTCAAAGCCGCACTCGCGGCTGGTGTGACGATGTGCAACGGCAGCGATGTGGGGGTTTTCTCGCACGGCACCAACGCGCTGGAACTCGAACTCATGGTCGAGTACGGCATGACGGCGAATGCAGCTTTGAAGGCTGCCACGAGTGTGAACGCCAGGCTGTTGCATCGGGAGAACGACTTTGGCCGAGTAGCCACCGGTTTGTTGGCGGACCTGGTTGCTGTTGTGGGTGATCCGACGCAAGATATCCACCACACAAGAGACGTTCGTTTCGTCATGAAAGGCGGCGTGGTCGCGCGACGGGACTCGGTCATGAAATAATGGCCGGCGCACGACCCTCACGCTGCTTCCCCCTCAGTCTGCCCTGGAGGACCGGATATGTCGCGCTGGATTCGTCGTTTGGCGTACGCAGTGGGAACGCTGGTGGTGCTGATCTCTGCGCTCGCCGGTTTTGCTGTTGTGAAAAGCAACAGCCTGCTGACCAAGAAATACAACCCACCCAACGAACTCATCACGGTAGTCAGTGACAGCGTAACGCTCCTGCGCGGCGAACACCTGGCGACGGTCGTCAGTAAATGTGTCGAGTGCCACGGCGACGACTTTCGCGGCAAAGTTTTTATTGATGACGCGAAACTTGGTCACGTGATTGCGTCGAATCTGACCAGAGGAAAGGGCGGTGTTGGCAACCAGTACACCGACGCGCAGATGGCGGTCGCGATTCGCCACGGCATCAAGATTGACAGCACGTCGGCGCTGGTGATGCCGTCGGAAGAGTATCAGGTGTTGTCTGACGAAGACGTGGCCGCAATTATTGCGTACGTGCGTTCAAAGCCACCCGTCGACAACGAACTGCCAAAGTCAACACTGGGACCGGTTGGCCGCGCCCTTTCGGCGGCTGGGCAGTTACCGATCTTCGTGGCCGAAGCCGTGCCCATTGATCGGCCGCACGTTGCAACAATCGCGCGCGATACATCGCTGGCGTACGGGACGTATCTCGCCAACGCGGGCGGCTGCACCGGATGCCACGGCCCTGGATTGAGTGGCGGAAAAATTCCCGCCACTCCCCCCGAATGGCCGCCCGCTGCGAACATTACTCCCAAAGGGATCGGTCACCTCACCGATGCGCAGGTGACTCAAATTTTGCGCACGGGCACGCGTCCGGACGGATCACACGTGAACGACGTGATGCCCTGGAGATATTCAGCAAAACTCACGGACGACGAACTTGCGACCACGATCAAATATTTGCGTTCCGTTCCCGCAAAAGATTTCGGCGGTCGTTAGCGGGCCAACGCGTTCATCGTTTCGGCGTGTCGCGCGTTGTTGGGCACGACGTTTCCAAACGGAGCCGCAGCGCCGCTACGCAACGCAGTGATCTTCTCTTCGACAAACGTCACCAACTCCTGCATCGTGTCGGCGTCGAACACCAGTTTGACGCCGGCTTCCTTGTACAGATCTGGCAGCGATTTGGTACCACCGAGCGCGAGAAACCGCTTGTACGCGGACACGGCTTCACCGCTGTCGCGCACGGCGTTGCGAAACACCTGCAACGCACCCAGCTGCGCGATCCCGTATTCGATGTAGTAAAACGGCAATTCAAAAATGTGCAACTGGCGATACCAACGCGCAGTGCGCTCGTTGTCGAGACCGGACCAATCAACACCCTTCTCATATCGCGCGCGCAGCTGCAACCAGTGCGCGTCGCGCGCTGCGGCGTCGCCGCCGGCGGGATCGCTGTAGATCCACGCCTGAAAGGCGTCTACACTCGCGATGTGCACCAGGCTCGCCAGCACGTCCTCGAGATGTTCAAGCCACGCGATCCGTGCTTGATCTGGTGTGTAGTAGCCGTCGGGTTGCACGAGATACGGCATCGCGAGCAACTCCATCGACATCGACGCCAACTCCGCGGCTTCATGTCCAACCCGGCGCTGCCATGACAGCGGCAAGTTGTGGGTCGCGAAATCGTGAAAACTATGTCCCGCTTCGTGCACGAGTGTCTGCACATCATCCGGGACGCCAACCGCGTTCATGAAAATGAACGGACGTCCGCGAAACGCGAGATCGGTGCAATAACCGCCGGGCGCTTTGCCCTGACGGCTTTCGAGATCCAACAAATTTTCGTCGGCCATCACGCCAAACTGTTGGCCCAGCTCGACATCAACGCGAGAGAAGATATCCCGTGCGCGTGAGACAAATGTCTCGACCGTATCGAATGGTTTGAGCGGAATGTCGGCGTCGAGATCGACCGAAACATCCCACGGGCGCAATTCGTCAACGCCCAACGCCTTTCGACGATGTTCCATGAGCCGTGCGACCGCCGGAACGACGGTCGATTCGACCGCCGCATGAAAACGCGCGCAGTCGGCCGGCGTGTAGTCGAAACGATGTTTGGATGCGAAACAGTATTGCTGATAATCCGCGAATCCCGCTTCGGTTGAAACTGCATTGCGCAGCGCGTACATCTTGTCAAACAAAACGGCGAGCGGATCGCGGTGCGCGAGATACGCCTGCGCACCCAGCCGAAACGCCTTCTCCCGCTCGGCGCGATTGTTTGACTTGAGGTGCGGCTGGAGCTGCGGTACTGTTTTTTGCTCACCCTCCCATTCGACTGACAGCCCACCGGTAATCTTCTGGTAGCCCGCGGACAGTTCTTCGATTTGCGCAAAACGCGCGACGTTGGCTTCGCGGAAGATCTCGATATCCGTGCGAAAACGGCGCAGCGTGGTTTCGAGATCGGGGCGCGACCATCCCGTTGCGACAAACCGTTTGGCCAACCGCACCTGCTGCTCTTCGAGCTGCGGAAACACTTCCATCGAGAAGCGTAGATACGACGCCTCTGCGGCGGCGTCGGAGGTGTCACCGGTGTACGCAATCATTGCCATTGTGCCGGCTTCGCCGACCATATCGTCCAGTCGCGACCACAGCGCCAACCACGCCTCGATGGCAGCGTCGGTCGGTGGCTCCGGCAACGGCATCGTTGCAAGCGACTCGTAATATGGCAGTACTTCGGCCCAGGACGCGCTCTTGAACGCATCAGGCGACGTTGGCAACTCGATCATGAACGGTGGAGTGAGTGGAACGAAAATACGATGAATGCGGTTCCCAGGCGTGAACTTTATTCGCCGTAGGGAATCCAGATGTTTTTGACCTGTACTGCGCGTCGAAGAAATGCGCGGCCTTCGCCGTCTCGCGGATCAAGCCATTCACGCGAACTCCATTCCGTCCACGTGCGCTTGAGGTTGCCCGCTGAGGCCTTCTCAACCGCGGCGGCACCCGTTTGCGACCCGACATACCACACCGCCCCAACATCATCGTGATCGGCCAGCACGCGCGACAAAACATCGCGCTTGCCTGTCACAATGTTCAGTGCGCCAGCCGGCACATCAGACGTTTCCAGAACGCTGTAGAAATCTGTCGCCGCCAATGGAAAGGTTTCGGACGGTACAGCAACGACAGTATTGCCCGTGGCTAACAGCGGCGCCGCCAACGAGATCAGTCCCAGCAGTGGATAGGGGTCTGGACACGCAACGCCGACCACGCCAATGGGCTCGTGCATCGCCAACGCGACACCCCGAATGGGGACGTCATGCACCGCACCGTCAAACTTGTCGGCCCACCCCGCGTAGGTGAACAACCGCGAAATGGTCGCTTCGACTTCGGCAGCTCCCGCGCGCTGTGTTTGACCCGTAAGCGCTGCGATCCGCGACGTAAATTCACTCCCACGCGCCGAAAGATTTTCGGCAATGTAAAAGAGGATTTGTGCGCGCTGATGGCCCGAAAGCGTCGGCCAGGAGCTGGCAGACGCGGCCTCGACCGCGTTTCGAATATCCTTGCGATTTCCCTCGCCCACATCGCCCAGGTTTCGGCCGGCCGCATCACGAATGGCATGACTGTACGCCGAATCCGGGCGCGTTTGTTTACCGCCAACAAACAACTTGGCCGTGCGATCGAGTGCAGGAAATACGGCAGCCGCATTGGTAGTCACGGCGTCATGTATACGCCCAAACGTGAGCGCAGCGTCATCGCTTTGCTTCGCGGCGTTCCCTGACGCTGCAGCACCAAGCACAGGAAGTGGCGCTTCGGTTGCAATGCGATCGGCTTTGAGGTACTCCCACAACCCTTCACGGCCACCTTCGCGCCCGAATCCAGACTCCTTGTAGCCGCCAAATCCCGCGGACGCGTCAAACTGATTCGTGCAGTTGACCCAGACCACACCGGCCTGAATTTTCGGCGCAATATCCAGCGCGAGATTGATGTTTTCCGTCCAAACGCTGGCGGCCAAGCCGTACGGCGTGTTGTTGGCCAACGCAACGGCTTCGGCGGGAGTACGGAATGTCATCATCACCAGCACCGGACCGAAAATTTCCGTCTGCGCGATGGTGGCGCTTGGAGAAACTTCCGTGAACAACGTTGGGGGATAGAACCATCCTTCGGTTGGTGTTGCCCACGACGGTTGCCAGCATGTCGCACCTTCACTCACGCCTTGTGCAACGAGGCCGCGAATACGCTCGAGTTGCACCGGTGCAACAATCGCGCCCATATCGACGGCCTTGTCCAGCGGCGAACCAACCCGCAGCCGTTCCATGCGTTCGCGCAATTTCTCGACCAAACGATCGGCGATGCCTTCCTGCACCAGCAACCGAGAACCCGCGCAGCACACTTGCCCCTGATTAAACCAGATCGCGTCAACCACGCCTTCAACCACGCTATCGAGATCGCTGTCTTCGAACACGACAAATGGACTCTTGCCACCCAACTCCAGGGAGAGTCCCTTGCCCGTTCCCGCTGTGGCGATGCGAATGGCGCGACCGACTTCGGTGCTGCCGGTGAATGCGATTTTGTCGACGCCCGCGTGCTCAACAATCGCAGCGCCCGTTGTACCATCACCCGTGACGAGATTGAACACGCCCGGTGGTAATCCCGCTTCTGTTGCAATTTCCGCAAACAACAGGGCGGAGAGTGGTGTGAATTCGGCGGGCTTCATCACGACCGTGTTGCCGGCCGCCAATGCGGGCGCAACTTTCCACGCGAGCATCAGCAGCGGAAAATTCCACGGAATGATTTGTCCGACGACACCATATCCATGATGTCCGGCAAACTCGGTGTCGAGCAGTTGCGCCCAACCCGCGTGATGATAGAAATGTCGCGCCACCAGTGGCACATCGATGTCGCGCGTTTCGCGAATCGGCTTGCCATTATCCATCGTTTCAAGCACCGCGAGAATGCGCGCGTGACGTTGCACCGCACGTGCGAGTGCGTACAGATAACGTGCGCGCGCGTGTGCATCCAACGCCTGCCAGGCGGGCAGCGCCGCCCGCGCCGCATTTACGGCTGCGTCGACATCGTGCGATGTGCCTTGTGCAACTGTTGCAAGCAATTGTCCGGACGATGGATCGTGCACCTCGAACGAGACGCTGCTGGCCGCGTCTGTCCACGTACCGTTGATGAAATGTCCAAATGCCTGATTGCGTGACTTGAGCCACGCTCGAACGGGCGCGTCGCCTTCAGGCGCTGGACCATAATCCATGCTGTCGAAGATGTCGCGAACGGATGTGGTGGGAGACTGCGCGGTTGCCATTCAATTACACCATGGGCTGACGATGAGCGGCGGCGTACCGTCCGGTCACGTAGTGTTCCAACTGTCGTTCGATGTCCGTGAGCAAACCACTCGCTCCAAAACGAAACAGACTCGAACGCAACCAGCGATCGCCCAGTTCTTCTTTCATCAGAATGAGCCAGTCGAGTGATTGTTTGGCGGAACGAATGCCGCCGGCTGGCTTGAATCCGATTTCGTAGCCGTACTGCGTACTGAATTCGCGTATCATGCGCGTCATCACGATACCGACGGGCAACGTTGCATTCGTTGTTTCTTTGCCGGTGCTGGTCTTGATAAAATCGGAACCCGCCATCATGGCCACCATACTTGCGCGCGCGACGTTCGTGAGTGTGGCCAATTCGCCAACACCCAGGATGGTTTTCATGTGCGCGTCGCCGCACGCATCGCGGAAACTCTTAATTTCGTTGTACAGCGCGAGCCAGTTGCCGGTGAGCACATGGGCGCGGGTAATAACGATATCGATTTCTTGAGCGCCCGCTGCAACGGACGCGCGCACTTCGGCCAGACGCTGCTCCATGGGAGACAGCCCCGCCGGAAATCCCGTCGATACTGCGGCGACCGGAATGCCACTGCCTTCGAGTGCCCGCACAGCGGTCGCGACGTACGTGTGATAGACGCACACAGCGCCCACTTTCAACTGCAAGTTGTCGACGCCCAGTGCGTGTAACACTTCACCCCGTACGGGATTCCGCGCCTTCGCACACAAGCGGCGAACGTTTCCGACCGTGTCATCCCCGGACAACGTGGTCAGATCCATGCAACTGATGGCGCGCAGCAACCAGGCAGCCTGCCATTCCTTTTTTACGGTTCGACGGGCAGGCAACGTGGCGGCACGACGCTCAACCGCGCTGCGGTTGACGCGGACGGAACGGACGAAGTCCTGATCGAGAGCAAATCCGGGATTTCGCACCGGCAGTGCATCGACAGAGAACGGCGGCGCTGGACGAATCGGTGAAGCCGCCGGTACGGAGGCACCGCCCATGTCGGAAGTGCGAGGCGTCGCGGGCTTGGGAGGATGCAGGGGCGTGACAGACATGATTTGACAATCTACGACGCTATTCATGAGTGCGCCCCCCTCAAAATGTGACGGATATTCGCATTTGGGCCCGGAGTGTCACTCAACTCGACTGGCTGACGTGCCGACACCACTACTGGTCAATCCCCATCTCCTGTCTCTCGCTGTGACCGCCATGCGTATTATTCGTCGCCTGCTCCGATCCGTTGTCCCCTGCACGCTCACACTGCTGGCAGTGGCGGGTTTTCCCGGGTGCAAAGCGGCCACGGAAACCGTTGCCGCCGGTTCATTGACCGTGGTGCAGGGCAACCTCCAGTCCGCGGCGGTCGGCACGCTACTGCCTACTCCCGTCGTTATGCGTGTGCGAGGCACGGACGGTTCGGCGCTGGCGAAAGTGCCGATCAGCTTTTCGGTGCTCGCGGGTGGCGGCGCGGTTGACCCTGGGACAGTCATCAGCGACGCCAACGGTGAAGTGAAGGCCAAATGGTCGTTGGGGCCATTGCAGATACAGCAATCCATCGCGGCCACGGCCCCTGGACTTGATCCGGTGATGGTGCTTGCGACTGGCATCATGCCCAGCGATCTCGTGATTGCGCAAGGCAACAATCAGACAGCGAAGGCCAGCGCTGCGCTTCCCGTGCAAATCGTGATCCGCGTGACCGGCGGGACCAATGTGCCGATTCCGGGTGTCACGGTGGCGTTCTCGATCACTGGCGGAACCGGCAGCATCACGCCGCAGTCCATCGTGACCAACGCGCTGGGGGAAGCCACGGCGCGGTGGACGCTGGGAAATCAGGTTGGCGGCCAGCAGGCGCAGGTGACCGCGCTCAATCTCGGACCGATCATCCTGACGGCGACCTCGGTTCCCTGAACCGGCCAACCCCGGACGCGGATTAAAAGAGCAACCAATGTGCGGGAAACCTTGATCGGCCAGCAAGGTGCTGGATCAAGGTGTCACCAAGTACGACAACCAGGTACCGGAATCAGGTACCGGAACCAGGTGCGGGAACCAGGTACCGGAACCAGGTACCGGAACCAGGTACCGGAACCAGGTACCGGAACCAGGTGCGGGAGCCAGGTACCGGAACCAGGTACCGGAACCAGGTACCGGAACCAGGTACCGGAACCAGGTACCGGAACCAGGTACCGGAACCAGG